>Ga0155588_1079_pt1 | contig 17152 bp, 14 predicted proteins | sample RifCSPhighO2_12_FD_107245 | JGI IMG/M metagenome (GOLD analysis project Ga0155588, IMG submission 107245) | Gammaproteobacteria bacterium RIFCSPHIGHO2_12_FULL_41_15
TTTAGGAATTGTCGTGATTTTTCAAAAATGATACCCCGTCATTGCGAGCGAAGCGAAGCAATCCAGAGGAAGTCCTGTATTTTCTGGATTGCTTCGCTTCGCTCTCAAAGAACTTCCCCGTTGATTCTAGGATTATATATCAAAAAAGTTCTTTGCTGATGTTTGCCCCCAGGGGGCTAGGGTGCTCGCAATGACAGCAAGGGCTAAAACCACAGGCATTTTGGAAGAGCCACTTTAACTTAACGCAAAGGTATTAATTGATATGTGATAGCAAGTTGATATGTAATACCAAATTGATATGTGATATCAAGTTGTAAAAGTTATTTTGTAAAAGTTATTTTGTAAACGTTCCCTACGAAGGATATCCTCATGCTTAAAGTGATTTCTGCTAATCTCAATGGCATTCGTGCGGCAGCACGTAAAGGTTTTTTTGATTGGTTAGCTCAACAAAATGCCGATGTGGTTTGCTTGCAAGAAACGAAAGCACATATGCTGACATTGACAGATCCCATGTTTTATCCAAAAGGCTATTACCATTATTTTTTTGATGCGGTGAAGCCAGGTTATAGTGGTGTGGGAATCTATACCAAAATTGAACCGCAGAATGTGCAAAAGGGTTTAGGTTTTGCATTAGCAGATACAGAAGGTCGTTATATACAAGTAGATTTTGAGGGGCTTTCTGTTGCGTCGTTGTATTTACCTTCGGGATCTTCGGGGGACCATCGTCAGGCACTAAAATATGAATTCATGCATGAATATTTCAAAATTTTGCATCAACAAAAAAAACAGTCGCGCGAATTTATTATTTGCGGTGATTATAATATCGTCCATAAAGAAATTGATATTAAAAACTGGAAAGCCAATCAACAAAGTTCAGGTTGTTTGCCAGAAGAGCGTGCTTGGTTGGATAAAATATTTGGGCCCGAAGCCTTTGTCGATGCTTTTAGAGTGGTCAATCAAGAACCTGATCAATATACCTGGTGGACTTATCGTGCGGGTGCTTGGCACAACAATGTAGGGTGGCGTATCGATTATCAAGTCATCACGCCGGGCTTAAAAGATAAAGTGAGAGGGGCAAGTATTGCGCGTGAAACTCGCTTTTCAGATCATGCGCCACTCACTATCGATTATGATTTATGCCTTGCTTTGCCTTAAGCAGAGTTTTGGCTTGAGCAGTGTTTTTGATCTTTCATCTTAAGGAGTTGAGTAATGAGCGAAAGTGATATTAACAAGATTGTTGTTTTTAGAAATAAAAATATTCGTAGAATTTTGCATCAAAATGAATGGTGGTTTTCTGTCGTAGATGTCGTGGGTGTGTTATCAGAAAGTAGCAATCCGCGTCGCTATTGGTCAGATCTAAAAAATCAACTGGTTGAAAAAGAAGGGTTTTCTGAGTTGTACGAGAAAATCGTACAGCTGAAATTAATCTCATCTGATGGTAAAAAATATACAACTGATTGCGCCAATGTTGAAACCTTATTCCGTATTATTCAGGCCATTCCTTCTCCCAAAGCAGAACCATTCAAGCGTTGGTTAGCCAAAGTCGGTTATGAGCGCGTGCAAGAAATTGAAGATCCAGAGTTGGCGAGTAAACGTGCTAGAGCGATGTACAAAGCAAAAGGTTATCCTGACAGTTGGATTGAAAAGCGCATGCGTAGCATAGCTATTCGCGAAGAGTTAACCGGCGAATGGCAACAACGCGGCATTCAAGAACAAAAAGACTATGCAATTTTAACGGCTGAAATTAGCAAAGCAGCCTTTGGTATGACGCCGAGTGAATATAAAGAATATAAGAACTTGAAACGAGAAAATTTGCGCGATCATATGAGTGATTTAGAATTAATTTTCTCTATGCTGGGTGAAGCATCTACCACTGAAATCGCTCGCAATAAAGATACGCAGGGCTTTATTGAGAATCGCGATGCAGCACGAGAAGGAGGTAAGGTTGCCGGCAATGCGCGCAAAGAGCTGGAATCGAAAAGTGGTCGATCGGTGATCAGTCGAGATAATTATTTATCGTTAGAGCAACCAGCTAATAAAGAAATTTTGAATGAAACAGATTGAGAAAATAGGTTGTTTTCACAAGAAATTGAACCCATTGATCTTTCATCCTTGTTAATCATCTTCACCTTTGCACGCAAGCCTGATCCCTATACAATACCCCGGATTTTACATATAGAGGATTTATTCTTATGTCATTTGTTCAGCTTGTTGATTTTGATTCAGAAGATGCCGACCAGCAGTTTACGCAATCTTTAAGAAAGAGTGGATTTGCTGTATTGAAAAATCATCCTATCGATCTTAAGTTGATTCAAGACGTTTACGATGGTTGGTACCAGTACTATCAAACAGATGATAAATATGAATTTCCTTATGATCCTGTTGCCAATATTGGTTTTCAAGGCCCCGAAAAATCAGAGACTGCTAAAGGCTATGCTATTAAAGATTGCAAAGAATTTTTTCATTATCGAGCAGGTCAAGTTTGCCCTGCGCACTTAACATCCATCACGCATCAACTGTTTGAACAACTGGTTGATATGGCCTACACACTATTACAGTGGATTGAAGCTAATCTACCCACAAAGGTGGTTGAAAAATTTTCACAACCTTTGTGGGACATGATTAAGGGTAGCCCTGAAAATGTGTTGCGTGTTCTGCATTATCCGCCCTTAACTGGCGACGAAGAGCCAGGCACGTTTCGAGCGGCAGCGCATGAAGATATTAATATGCTGACGTTATTAACCGCAGCATCGGGCTCTGGTTTGCAGGTTTATGAAAAAACGACAGATACTTGGCATGATGTGCCTGTGCGTCAAGATTGGATTGTGGTGAATATCGGTGATGCGTTACAGGAAATTACTGATTACTATCTGCCAGCGACAACACATCGTGTCAAAATGCCTGAAGGTGAAGCAGCAAAGCAATCACGCATGTCAATGCCTCTCTTTTTACAGCCTTATCTTGATACTAAACTTTCTGATCAATATACCTATGGTAGTTATCGTGACGAACGGTTTCGTGAAAATGGTCTTTTAACAGGGGAAAAATAAGATGAATACCATTGAAGTGATAGATTACAATGCGTTGAATGTGGCAGAAGCATTTACCCGTGCTTTAAAAGATATTGGTTTTGCAGTCATTGCTAACTCTCCTGTGCGTCAGGCGTTAATAGATGAAGCCTATCGTGATTGGTATGCTTTTTTTAATTCTGAAGAAAAGCAAGATTATGCGTTTGATCCTAAAACGCATGCCGGTTTTATTTCGCAAGCATTGTCTGAAAATGCTAAAGGTAATGCTATTAAAGACATTAAAGAGTTTTATCATTATTTTGAATGGGGTCCTTGTCCCGAAAACTTAAAGCAAGTGACACAGGCTTTGTATTCAGATTTAAAAAATTTAGCGCGCACATTATTGCAATGGATTGACGAAAAAACACCTGAAGACATTCGTCAAAAATTTTCAATGCCATTATCTGAGATGATTGCTGATGATCGACGCACTTTATTTCGTTTGATTCACTATCCACCATTAACGGGTCATGAACCCAAAGGTGCATTACGCGCCGCAGCGCATGGTGATATTAACTTAATAACGTTATTAACAGCGGCTTCGGCTGAAGGTTTAGAAGTGTTAGATAAAAAAGGTCAATGGTTGCCGGTTCCGCATAACGCTAATTGGATTGTAGTCAATGTGGCAGATATGCTTCAGGAAGCAACGGATCATTATTACCCCTCTACACAGCATCGTGTTGTCAATCCAATGGGTGAAGCAGCAAAACAATCTCGTTTATCCATGCCGTTGTTTTTGCATCCGGCAGATGACGTGAAATTATCTGATCGATACACGGCAGAAAGTTATCGTCGAGAGCGGTTTGAAGAGATAGGTTTAGCGGGTTAGGACTCTGGGAATAATCATTTCCAAAACGCTGATCACCCATGCGCCAACAGTGTTTCGGGACATCTAAAGCTGGTTAATATATCCGGGATAAATGGATTCACCAGCTGATCGGCATCCAATTGATAGCGTGCAGTATGATTATCTAGTTTAAATGAAACAAAATATTGAGTGGCACTACCGGTTTTGATCAAATGACTTTCATTTAAAAATCGAAATAACGACCAATCGCCTGAGTCAATTAATATAGCATTGTCATTTTCGTTGTCGCTGAAAAACTGCATTTTTACTTTAGAGTGTGCAGAGCCAGGCCACAGTAAATCTGTGGGTTCTTTGTTAATCTTGTCAAAAACAATAGATTGTCCATCAACGTCTAGTTGAAAGGCATTACTGTTTTTAGAAAGGCTCAGTGGCGTTAAGCGAAATTTGATTTGCAAGCGACCACTATCTGTATAAAACATGCGAGTGATTAATGAACTACGAATAAAAGTTTCCAGGGTGGGTTGAGGTATGTCGATAGATTGGCCATCCAGTTTTTTCCAGTGCCAATAAAAATGACTCGTGTCGACAAAAGGTTTGAGGTAATAGTTGAAGAAGGCATCGATTGTACCATTGGGTCCGAAAAAATTAGAAAAATCGTTGCGTTTAATGCTGGGTTTCGCATTTGCAAACAGCGGAAATTTATTATTAATTTTTTCATCGTATTCAGGGACGACGTTTTTAGTCCATAAATCATTTAAATAAGTTTGAGCATTATTGAGAATAATTGTCCAACTATGCGTTAATAAAGTTTGTAACCATTGCTGCAATGGTTTTGGGAGATCCTCTGAAGCATTGAGTAATGCAGATAGAGCATCTTTACGCTGCTCGGCAGTATATCGATCGACACTGACAGCATAGCTTGCTTTGTTAACATTATGTGCGTTGAGAATAGATTGCATCAGTTGGTGGAAGGCATCAAATTCTGGGTTGAGATCAGCGAGCGCACTGTGATCTGTGGACAATTGATGTAGTTCAGTAAAATCATTGGTAACTATCGAGTTAAAGTGTTCTTCATTATTTATCGGTGAAGTATTATCTGTGATGAGTTGCATCCACTGCCAAAAAACAGATTTAGGTTGTTGTAGTTCTTGTATTTGTTGATCGATAGCGGCTAAACCATCAGTCGGTTTGAAGCGAATATGATTGAATATAGCTTGCCAATAATCATGATAGTCTTGCAAATATTGTTGTTGCAGGTTTTGTGTGAGCGTTGTGGTTTCTGAAGTGGTTAGAGTGTTTGTTTGACCAATGACCCAATCGCCTTGTTTCATCGCCTCGGTTAATTCGGGAATGTATTGATGATAGATCTGACTAAAGAAAGCCTCGGTGTAAATGGCAGGAATTTTGGCTGTTGGAGCTTGGGTTTGACTATGGCTCGCTAAAATAATGGGTACCGCTTGATTTTTTGTTTCCTGCTCTAATAAGAGCATGCCTAAAGTTTCAGGTTTTAAAGCGCGTAATTGCTGTTGTGCGTTTTGAGTAAGAGTTGCATGTGTTGGCCAATCAATATTATTTTCAGCCAATAAATTTTGTAAATGATGACTCAGTTGATTTTGTAGTGTGATTTGGTTAGGTAAGTGTTGTTGCCAGTATTGATTAAACCATTGACCGATACGCAAGTTGTCTCGAAATTGCGGGTTGGTGAGCATGAAATAAATTTTGAGTGTTTGATAAGTCTTCGCAGGAGAACTTTTAATCCCCTCTTGTAATGCGCTAACGAGTTCGCTGTCTAGCACAGGAATTAAGACAGAACGTAAAGACGAATGATAGGCATGATCGGTTTCTTTCGTCAGTTCTTTAGCTTGATTCAGGACCACCCATTTGTCCGCTTTGGCTTCTTGATTCACAAGACTGTTGTAAGCAACATTCAGCGCATTGAGTTTTGTAATAGCGGGGTTGTTATCATTCTGTTGCGAAGCAAATGTTAAGAGCTGCTGATTAACATTGGCGATCAGTTGATTATTGGTTTCGTAGCTGTGATTTAGGCTAAACATCACTATCGACAAAGCAACTGCTGAAATAGGATAGGATGCAAGTTGCCAGGTTGATCGTTTCTTTTTAGTGGGTAAATTGAATTGTCCGAGTTTTTTCAAAAAATTTAGCGTGTCTTGCACGAAAAAAGGTTTTTGCCAGGGGAGTTCTTCTCGAGAAATAGAGGGTGTGAAGCATAGTTCTGCACCCACAGTATGCATGAGCTGATTTTGTGGAAACCCTTGCTGTATGCTGCTTGAAAAATAAATACCCTCAATATTATTTTCATAGAGATGAGGTAAATTAGAAAAAATTTTCTGTAATTGCTCTGTGATTGCATTCATTTGTGTTGGGAAATTATAAATGAGTTTGCGACGATCGGTGTCTGTTTCTTGGTGTGCACGAAAAATTAAACGTTCACTTAAACGTTTTAAAAAAGATTGGCTTTGTTCTGCAACGAGCTTGTCGCGTCTTTTTGAATTGGTATGGCTGTTAAGATCAATACCAAATCGGCCTAACCTTTCTTCGCCACCCAAGTCAGCAAAAAATTCATCGAACCCTTGAATTAAATCACATTTGCTAACGAGAAAATAAAGTGGTGGTTGTTGATTCGGGACGGTGAAAGCAGATAGATATTGTTTTAAGAATTGTTCATGTTTCAGTGTGTTTTTAGTATGGATTTGACACAAGCTTGGTGCGTCAATCATGGCGGTAATGCCAATTAACGGTAACCGATTGTGCCAGCGTGAAAACAGGGTTAACCATTGTTGCCACTGTGTGTCAGACATATGAGGGGCAGGTATTGCAATGAGCATGTCATTGTATTGCCACCAGCGCATGGTGCGAGTGCTGTCGATCTCTCCAATTTGTTGGGACATGTCTAAGCATTTCCCGCTGGCCATAAAGCGAGTTTTTCCAGTGTTAGCATCACCTAATAATACGTAAAGAGGTATGGTCGCGGGCATATTAGGATTGAGTTGTTTTAAGCGTTGCCAAACCGCTTTGAGTTCATTGTGATTCAAGCTGTCTTGTTTTTCAGCCTGTGTTTTTACAAAGTGGGTGTGTAATAAATGTTTAAAATTTGGGAAACGGATCAAAAAATACGAGACCCATGCAGCTAAAATAATGAGGCTAGCCAGTATTTTGTTTTCGACGGTTTGAAATAATACTTGATTATCGATAGCGATTAATGGGCCGATCAGCCAAATAAAAACAATGAACAATCCCGTGTTAGACAGAGAAATAAGGAAATGTTTTTTAATGAGGTGAAGTAATTTCTTCATGCGTTAATTGCCGAGATTTTTAAATAAGGGTTGTTGTAAGCGGTTTAAAACATGTGTCAACGGTGCGGCAGCTTTGTTGAGTTTATGATTGTAGGTAATAAAAGCGACGGTGAGCACGCTTATAGAAATCAGGGTGGCGGTGATGGCTGGAGGGATTTGCCAGATAGTTTTTCGGCGCTTTATTTGTTTTAAAGGTTCACTATTAACCACTAATTGTCTTGAAAATTCGCCGCGTTGTTGGTTGATGATTTTATAAAGCTTATCCATTAATTGGTTTAGATGATCATTAGCGCTTGGCTGATTGACATATTTTCCTTTAAAGCCGTGGCAGAGACAAAAGTAGCAAAGTTCGATGATATCTAAGTAACGGTCAGGCTCTTGACTAGATTTTTCTAAAATAAGAAAAAACATATCGTCTGGCATATGGTCTTTAATGATAGTTGACAGTAGTTTTTGTTGAAACCATTGTATTTGTTGACCCCAATGAGACTGTAGCAATATTTCATCAATCAATGCGCAGAGCATATAACGCGCTGCCAAAATAATGGTTGGACTGTAGTTGTATCTGGTGCAGACAACTTCAAAGGTGCGAATTTCGTGGCAAAGTAGAGTATGTAATTTGTCTTTATCCGGCGCTTGTTTGATGTGATGTAGTTCTGTTGCTAGTGCTAATAAGGGGCTCGCCGCTGCGACTAACGGATTGACGATAGTACTAATAGTATAAATGCGAGACTGCGCAATTTTTGGTGATTGCCAGGATTGTCTAGCCTGCTTAGCTGCTTGATGGTCCATCGAGCATGTTCCCTTGTTAAATGCTCACTGCTTAGCCATCCTAGCCTAGCATTTGTGCTGTTTTTTATTTGAAGTGGAAGGAGTATAGCTGAAAAAATTGTAATGCGGAACGCTTAGTGTCTTGCACGTTTGAGAGATTTTGAATCGAAAAAGTCGGAGTAGAGTAGCCATTTCATGAAAGTATTTTCGGGTCAAAATCCTTTAAACCTAACTCTCAATCTGAAATCCAAAACTTAAATTTGTGACCGCGCGCAGTATAACTTTATGATTGCGCGCAGTATATATCTGAAGGAGTTGTATAACAGTTGTGTTGCTAGCAATATGCTGGTAGCTTCTCATCAGTTTTTTTTAAAGAAATGGATCCTCTGTGAGTGAAGATACTGCCAGCGCGAACCTAGCGCGCACTTTGTTCAAGTCAACATCGGTTGTTGCTTCTATGACGATGGTATCTCGTATACTCGGCTTGGTAAGAGACATTGTGTTAGCACAAGCTTTTGGTGCGAGCCCTGGCTTTGATGCTTTTCTGATTGCCTTTAAAATTCCCAATTTTTTACGACGCTTATTTGCCGAAGGGGCTTTTTCACAAGCGTTTGTGCCAGTGCTGTCGGAATATCGTGAACAGCATGGTGATAAAGTGCATGAATTTATGGGTCATATTGCAGGGTGTTTAGTCATTTCAATTTTATTGGTTGTGATCGTAGCGGAAATTATAGCCCCTGTGTTAGTGATCATCTTTGCACCAGGGTTTTATCACGATCCCTATCGCTTTACGATGGCCAGTAGCATGCTACGCATCACTTTCCCTTATATTTTGTTAATATCGATGACCGCGCTGTCCGGCGCGATACTCAATACTTATGGCCGTTTTGCGATTCCAGCTTTCACTCCTGTTTTGTTGAATGCTGCTTTAATAGGTGTTGCTTGGTGGTGGGCGCCACAGGCAGCGAATCCCGTTATGACGTTGGCATGGGGCGTCATTTTGGGTGGGATATTACAACTGAGTATTCAGGTGCCGGCTTTGTTAAAAGCGGGCATTATGCCGAAATTAATACCTAATTGGCGTGATTCTGGTGTGCGTAAAGTATTAAAGTTAATGGTGCCCGCTTTATTTGGTGTTTCGATTGCGCAAATCAGTTTGTTAATCGATAGTTTATTTGCATCGTTTTTGCCGGCCGGTAGTATTTCTTGGTTATATTATTCTGATCGTTTAATTTTTTTACCTTTGGGTGTGATTGGTGTGGCGTTGGCGACGGTGGTGTTGCCAGCGCTTTCTAAACAATTTTCCAGCGGCAAAGAGCAATCTTATTCAGCGACATTCGAATGGGGTGTCAAAATGGCTTTAATTCTAGGGATTCCTGCGGCCATTGGTATTTATATATTGGCAGGACCGTTGCTGGCAACGCTCATTCACCGTGGTCAATTTACGAGTCATGATGTCTTAATGACAGCAAAAAGTTTGCGTGCTTATGCGATTGGATTGCCATTTTTTATATTGATTAAGATTTTGGCATCAGGCTTTTATTCAAGACAGCAAATTAGCATACCGGTTAAAGTTGCGGCGTTGGCATTAATAGTGAATATCGTTTTGAATGTGCTGCTTATTAAAGTGTTGGCGCATGCGGGTCTGGCTTTGGCAACGGCGATTGCGGCAGGTGTTAACACAATCTTTTTATTTATTTTATTGTATCGAAAAAAATACTATGTCACTCAAACGCCATGGTTGCCTATTTTGTTGCGTCTGCTGTTGGCGAGTGTTTTGATGGTGATTTTTTTGGAATGGTTGTCAGCTGATATTGCTGTTTGGTTAATGTGGACGAGCTTGCAACGAGTTTGGCATCTAGCGGCGCTCGTATGCTTCAGTATGGCATTGTATTTTGCGAGCTTGTTGGTGAGTGGTATGCGTATGCATCATCTTAAACCGCCTGTGGGTTAAGGTATGACAAAAATTATTCGAGGCCTTCAAAATTTACCAGATGATTGGTCTGACTGTGCTATTACTATTGGCAAATTTGATGGGCTGCATTTGGGGCATCAGTACGTACTAGAATGGCTACATAAATTAGCAGCAGGACTGCCAACGGTAATGCTGAGCTTTTATCCCAATCCCTTAAAATTTTTTCAATCAGATACTGAATTCCAGGCCATTTTAAATCTGCGTGATCAATTGTTTTGGCTGAATGAATATCAAATTGATGTTTTATTACTCTTACCCTTTAATCGGTCAATTCAAACACTGTCAGCGACAAATTTTTTAATTTTATTGCAACAACAAATTAAAGCGAAAAAAATTGTGGTGGGTGATGATTTTCGTTTTGGCTATCAGCGGGCGGGGGATGTTGATTTATTAAAGCATTTTGCGAAAGCACATGATATTGACGTATTGGCATCGCTTGACCAATATGTTTTAGAGAATGCAAGTGAGGCAGTGAGTAGTACAGAGGTGAGGCAGTTACTGCAAGACGGACAGTTACATGCCGTGCATCGTCTGCTGAGCCGTCCCTATGCTATTACCGGCAAAGTTATTCAGGGCGATCAGATAGGTCGGCAGTTAGGTTTCCCAACGGCGAATATTCATCTCAAAAATATGAGGCCGGCACTGCGAGGTGTTTTTGCAGTCAAAGTTTTTCAGGGTAAACATTTTGTTGCAGACGGTGTGGCGAACTTAGGTCAGCGTCCAACGGTTTCAGGTTTAAAACTGGTATTAGAAGTGCATTTATTTGTGAGCGATATTGATTGTTATGGTGTCTTTCTAACGGTTGAGTTTATCGAAAAAATTCGAGATGAGCAGAAATTTGATTCACTGGATGCTTTAAAGCAGCAAATTGCGAAAGATGTCATCGAAGCAAAGCGGATATTTAGATCCCACTAAAAAAAACGGCGAAGTATTACTACGTCGCCGTTCTGAACTCAAGTGATTGATGTGGTTGTTTAGCTGGTACGTTCAGCGTGTTTTAGTTGAAATACTGGTTGGTGTTGAGAGGTTTGTCCAGCAGCAGGTGTTGTTGTTGGTGCCGCAGCAGGTACAGAAATTGTTGCGTCAGATTTTGATGTTGCAGGCGTGCTAACCTCAGGAGTTGTTGGCGTCACAGTAGATGTCGCATCAGATGCTGGGGTTGTTATAGTGCTGGCCGGTGTGCTAATGGGGGGTGTCGGCATTGGCGTGGCGCTTGTGTTTTTCTTATCGGTTTTATTGATCATTCTTTTCACTTTGTCAGTGAGCTCTGTTGCTTTCTCTTTGACAGTCGTAGAAAGTTCTTGACCCGTATTTTTTGCGGAGTCGATGAATTCGACTGAGCTCTTATCAACTTTCTTCCCTGAGTAGATAAAAAAGTAAGCGGCAATTATTACTAGTAAGATAAGAATTACCCAGAAAATCGGTTTTTTTAACATAATATTTTCTCCAATAAAAAGCCCTCGTTGAGAGGGCTTGATAGTGCTGAATTTTAGCTGGTTTGATCGTTAGAATTCGTGCTGTCTGTGTCAGTGACTAGTGCAGGTGCATTATTATTAGCAGAAGACGCTGTTGAAGAGGTTGAGTTTTTGTCTGACTCTTTACGCATCCAGATAAAGACAATAACAATAACGATTAAAACAATGATGATCCAGAAAAGCGGTTTCTTTAACATGTTCAGTCCCTTGAGTTAGGCCAAGATTCGTATAGTAGAATCGTAGGTGGATGAAAATTAAGATAACAGCCTGTAGTATAACTAAAATTTAAATGACTGCAACTTCTCGTTTCGCTTTTAGCCGCTCCTAGTTTAGATGTCGTTAACCTGATGAATGGTGAATGATAATATCCGTGATCGTGTATAAATCGCTTGACCAGATCTTTAATATCAGCTATCAAAGACCATTTATTTTTCGATAAATGAGAGAGTCATGAGCGACTACAAAAATACTTTGAATTTGCCCAAAACAAATTTTGCAATGAAAGCTAACTTGCCGGAACGTGAGCCAGAGCGCTTAAAGCAGTGGCAATCTATGCAGCTTTACCAAAAAATTCGTCAAATGAGTCATGGTTGGCCTCGCTTTATCCTGCATGATGGCCCCCCTTATGCCAATGCGCGTCCTCACATGGGTACGGCATTGAATAAAACGCTCAAAGATATCATTGTCAAAAGTAAAACGCTCAGTGGTTTCGATGCGCCTTATGTACCTGGTTGGGACTGCCATGGTTTGCCTATTGAACTGAACGTTGAAAAGCAAGTAGGTAAGCCGGGTATCAAAATTCTACATAAAGATTTTATCAAAGCCTGTCGAGACTATGCGTCAACTCAAGTGCATTTACAAAAGCAAGATTTTCAACGCATGGGTGTATTGGCGGACTGGGAAAATCCTTACTTGAGTATGCAGCCACACTATGAGGCTAGTGTCGTACGCGCGTTGGCTAAAATTATTGATAATGGTCACTTATTTCGAGGGGCTAAGCCTGTTCATTGGTGTCCTTTATGTGCTTCGGCTTTGGCTGAAGCCGAAGTGGAGTATCAAGATAAAACTTCGTCTGCTATCGATGTGGCGTTTAGTACCGTTGATGCTCAAGATGTGTTGAAGCGTTTTAATGTTGCGACTGATTTGGCCACCGAAGTGCTTGTGCCCATTTGGACTACCACGCCCTGGACTTTGCCTGCTAACCAAGCTGTTTGTATGAATGCTAAAGTTGATTATGCGTTGGTGCAGACTGATCAAAGCTATCTGGTGGTTGCGCATGATTTGGTTGAGTCTGTCATGCGACGGTTCAGTGTTTCCTCTTATCACGTATTGGCTACTATCAAAGGTGAAGTGCTCGCTGGCATTCCTTTGCAGCACCCGTTTCTTGATCGTTTGGTTCCTATTGTTTTAGGTGATCATGTTACCACAGAGACAGGTACGGGGAGTGTCCATACTGCGCCTGCTCATGGTGTTGATGACTATATAGTTGGTCGTCAATACGAATTACCGTTGGATAATCCAGTGAATGCCAATGCTGTGTTTGTGGAAAGCACGCCGTACTTTGCAGGGCAACATGTTTATAAAGCCAATGAACCGATTATTGAATTATTGAAAGAGAAAAATAAATTATTACATCATGAATTACTGACTCATAGCTACCCACATTGTTGGCGTCACAAAAAACCCTTAATTTTTAGAGCAACGCCGCAATGGTTTATCAGTATGCAGCAAAAAGATTTAAGCACTGCTGCGAGAGAATCGATTCAATCTATTGAATGGATTCCGGCTTGGGGAAAAAAACGCATTGCTGGCATGATTGACGGTCGACCCGATTGGTGTATTTCGCGACAACGCATTTGGGGTTCGCCGATTACTTTATTTATTCACAAAGACACTTCAGAAATTCACCCGGACATGCCAATTTTAATGGAAAAAATTGCACAGCATATTGAAAAAGAAGGCATGGAAGCTTGGTTGAATTTAGATCCTATCACTTTACTCGGTGATCAAGCTAAAGATTATATAAAAGTAACCGATACGTTGGATGTATGGTTTGATTCTGGAGTGAGTCATTACGCGGTTTTAGATCAGCGTGATGATTTATCAACGCCGGCAGATTTATATTTAGAAGGTTCAGATCAGCACCGTGGTTGGTTTCAATCTTCTTTATTAACGAGTTTAGCGATAAAAAATAAAGCCCCTTTTACGACGGTGTTAACGCATGGTTTTGTCGTCGATAAACAAGGTCGCAAAATGTCGAAATCTTTAGGTAATGTAGTCGCACCTTCTGACATTATCGACAAATTGGGTGCGGATGTGATGCGTTTGTGGGTGTCAAGCACTGACTATCAATCAGAAATTGCTTTTTCTGATGAAATTATTGCGCGTACAGCAGAAGCTTATCGTCGTATTCGCAATACAGCGCGTTTTTTATTATCCAATTTATATGATTTTGATCCAACCAAAGACAGTGTAGCGAATCAAGACTTATTACAACTCGATCGATATGCCATTGTGCGTACAAAACAATTACAACAAGAAATTATATCGGCTTATGAACAATATAATTTACATGCTATTTATCAAGCGATTCATACTTTTTGCACGAATGATATGGGTAGTTTTTATTTAGATGTCATTAAAGATCGACTTTATACGGCTAAAGTAGATGGCTTAGCGCGAAGATCTGCGCAAACCGCTTTGTATCATATTGCAGAGGCTATGGTGCGTTGGTTGGCACCTATTACTAGTTTTACAGCAGAAGAAATTTGGGAAAACATGCCAGGCAAGCGAGCAGCATCCGTCTTTTTGACACAATGGTATGAGGGATTTGCTCATTGTGAATTAACTGAAGCGTTTAGTGTTGATTACTGGGCAGTCATTATGCGGGTGCGTGACGAAGTTAATAAATTGCTTGAAGCAGCACGTAGTGAAGGTGATTTGGGTTCTGCGTTAGAAGCTGAGGTGAAGTTATGTGTCATTTCAAAATCAATCTTAGCCGAGCAGTTAAAACAGCTAGGAGATGAGTTGCGATTTGTATTGATTACTTCGGCAGCCACAGTTTGTGAAACTGATTGCGATGGCGCGATTGAGACAGGGATCGATGGTTTAAAAGTGCGAGTTGAAGTGAGTCAGTATCATAAATGTGGACGCTGCTGGCATCGACGTGCCGATGTTGGTTCAGAGGCTGTTTATCCTAATATTTGTACGCGGTGTGTTGATAATATTGCCAAGCTTGGTGAATCTCGGCAATTTGCTTGAGAGTTTTGACCGGTGCGGCCAATTAAAAAGATTACTTTGCTCGTAATAATGAAGAAGCATGATACGCCGATGACGATGGAGAATGGTGACCGCGCGCAGTCTATTTCAAAGCTCATTGCAACTGATAGAGACAAAAATGAAAAAAAATAAAATAGGGTTATGGTTGTTACTTGCAGTGAGTGTTGTGTTGATTGATATCGTGATCAAACAATGCATTGTACGTCATTTCAATTTTGCAGAACCTTATTACTTGTTGCCATTTTTAAATATTACTTTAGCTTACAATCGGGGTGCAGCATTTGGTTTTTTAAATGGGCAAAGTGGTTGGCAAGTTGGGATGCTTTCGTTAATTGCCGTTGTGGTCAGTGTTGGGATTATTTATTGGCTTCGAAAAATATCCAATCAATATCCTCTGCAATCTTGTGGTATTTCTTTAGTGCTGGGTGGCGCCATTGGGAATTTAATTGATCGCATTCACTATGGTTATGTGATCGATTTTATTGATTTTCACATTAATCATTGGCATTTTGCTTTTTTTAACATGGCAGATGCGGCCATTACTATCGGTGTTGTTTTGTTGATTATCGATTTTTTATTGAGGGGGAATAAGCGTGAAAAAAATTCTACTGGCAAATCCTAGAGGTTTTTGTGCGGGAGTTGATCGCGCGATTGCGATTGTTGAAAAAGCTTTGCAAATGTTTGGTGCGCCGATCTATGTGCGTCATGAAGTGGTGCATAATAAAACGGTCGTTGACAATCTAAAAAATAAAGGTGCTATTTTTACCGATTATATTGAAGAAATTCCTGAAGGTTCCATCGTTATTTTTAGTGCGCATGGTGTTTCTCAATTGGTGCGCAATCAGGCAATTGAGCGTCGGTTGAAAGTGTTTGATGCCACTTGTCCATTGGTGACCAAAGTGCATATGGAAGTCGCTCGTTGTGCGCGCGATCATCGTGAATGTGTTTTGATCGGTCATGCTTGGCATGCGGAAGTTGAAGGCACGATGGGGCAGTATGATTCGTTAGAAGGTGGTATTTATTTAGTAGAAAATGAAGCGCAGGTTGAAAGATTGTGCCCAAAAAATCCTGATAATATGATCTATGTGACACAAACGACTTTATCCGTTGATGATACAGTTAAAATTATTGCAGCATTAAAAGCTAAATTCCCCAATATTTGCTCTCCTAAAAATGAAGATATTTGCTATGCCACTCAAAATAGGCAAGATGCTGTTAAGCAGTTAGCAGAAGCTTCTGATATTGTTTTGGTCGTAGGCTCTGCGGCGAGTTCTAATTCTAATAGACTGCGTGAATTAGCCGAGCGATTGGGTGTGCCCGCTTACATGATAGATAATGCTGATGAATTAAAGCGTGGATGGTTTGAAGGTAAGAATGTTATTGGTGTGACAGCGGGTGCCTCAGCACCTGAACATCTAGTCAAAGGGTTGGTTAACCAGTTGCTTGAATGGGGTGCTGAGTCTGTAGAAGAATTGGCAGGCCAACATGAAACCATTGAGTTTGCTTTGCCAAAAGAAATGCGCGCCGTATAGCGCGCAGTATCAATGTGTGTCTCTTATGCGGCGAAACTACAGTGGCATGGAGTTTGCTTGGCTTCAGGATCGCCATGAACTACTGCATCATTCCAAAAAAACCGAGAAGTTTGTTTATCATAGACAGCGGCAGGTGTTGGGTATCTCTGAGCTGGGTGAGGCTCATGAAACTTGAATGTCCGAGCGATATCCTCAAGTGTGTCTGTCATGAGACGCCCAGTTGCTTCCCCTTTAAACCCTTCTTCGGGAAAATATGGTCCTGTATAACTTTTGCCTCCATCTTCGCTGAGACAGGTGAAAGGTGTTTGGGCAATAAGTTTTGTTATCCCAAGACGAAGCTGTGGAAGTTTAGCGCAAGCACATAGACAGATGGCAATATCCCTTAATGTCAGTTTTACTGTCACTGCGATCGCCGCTGTGGATTCTAGTTTGACTGGAGCTTTCTCGAGGAGAGTAGGTAATTGGTCGCAAACTATGCCAACGGCTCCAACGATTGCCTCTTGTATTGTGTTAGGAGGAGGGGCATCGAATGGAGTTCCTGTATCGGCTTGCGCTTGTCGCATTTCCTCTTCTCGCATTTCCTCATCATTTTTTAAGAAGATCGTAAGACAAATCATGGTCAAACTAGAAAGTAGTATGTTAATAAAGACTAACGCGGGTACTTGATTTTCAGGTCTGCGCAATAGTGCCACGCTGTTTCGTAGCGAAGTAATGCAGTTTTTTATCGAATCATATATGTTCATTTTTGAATCCTAGTTAATATCATTGGAGACTAAGGGTTTGCGCATAATAGATTATTTATGTGTGGGCCCTAATGTCATTAGCGAAGTTGAGACTGCCAGAATTTAATGCATTTTCAAGCATTATGTTTTGTTTGAATTTCGAATGCGCGCTTATTTTTAGGTAATATTAACTTGATGTTAAAAAATT
>Ga0155588_1078_pt3 | contig 16935 bp, 15 predicted proteins | sample RifCSPhighO2_12_FD_107245 | JGI IMG/M metagenome (GOLD analysis project Ga0155588, IMG submission 107245) | Gammaproteobacteria bacterium RIFCSPHIGHO2_12_FULL_41_15
AAAGTGTGCGGCACTGTTGCCCGCTTACGTTGTGCGCGGTACTGTTTTCTGCTTACGTTGTGCGCGGTACTGTTTCCTATTGATGATTGCCGCTGACAAAGTGCGTGGTGCTGTCTCCTACCGCGGCACTATTTGCGCAGCACGGTTTGCGTTGCCCTCGTTAAGCAATCATGATATTTTCATTTTTCTTTTTGTTTGAAATTCTTTTTGAATGACACTTCTTTTGATCTAAAGCTATTAAGGAAAAAACATGTGCGGAATTGTGGGTGCTATTGCTCAGCGAAATATTGTTGATATCTTAATTGAAGGGTTAAAACGGCTGGAATATCGTGGTTATGATTCGGCGGGTATTGCTGTGTTTGACAAGGACAAGCAACAGATTCATCGTGTTCGTGCACTCGGCAAAGTCGATAAATTAACAGAGCTACTAGAAGAAACGCCAATTGAAGGTCAGCTGGGTATTGCTCATACTCGTTGGGCCACGCATGGTGAACCGTCTACGCATAATGCTCATCCTCACGCATCACATGATGCAATCGCAATTGCACACAATGGTATTATCGAAAATTACAAAGTATTAAAAAAATCTTTGCAAAAAGCAGGCTATTTTTTTTCTTCAGAAACAGATAGTGAAGTCATTGCTCATTTACTACATCAAAAACAACAAACGCATCAAAATTTTTTACAAGCAATTAAGGCGACCGTGGATAGTTTAGAAGGCGCTTATGCCTTAGCGATTATCACTCACTCAGAACCGGATAAAATCTATTGTGTGCGTTCAGGTAGTCCATTGGTCATTGGTCTTGGTATTGGTGAAAATTTTCTAGCCTCTGATATACAAGCATTATTGCCAGTGACGCAAATGTTTATTTATTTGTCAGAAGGTGATATTGCAGAAATTACGCGAAAAGACTACCGTATTTTTGACAGTGAATTAAATATTGTGAAAAGAGATGTGCATGAAACCTCTGTCAAAGCAGACTCAATCAGCAAAGGTGAATATCGGCATTTCATGCAAAAAGAAATTTTTCAACAAGCGCAAGCCGTCACAGAAACAATCAATGGTTATTTGACTGACACCACTTTATTAGATGATGCTTTTGGTTTAAAAGCAAAAGCATTATTTTCAACGATTAAACGTGTAGTGATTGTCGCTTGTGGTACCAGTTATCATGCCGGTCTAGTTGCACGTAATTGGATTGAATCGATGGCAAAATTGCCTTGCCAAGTTGAAATTGCCAGTGAAAATAGATACAGACAATATGTTGTAGAACCTCATACTTTATTTGTGAGCATTTCGCAATCAGGTGAAACAGCCGATACGCTGGCGGCCTTAAGGCGTGCGAAAAAAGAAGGTTTTGCCGCAACCTTGGCTATTTGTAATGTGCCGCAAAGTTCATTGTCTCGCGAATCAGATATTGTATTTTTAACACGTGCTGGTGTCGAAGTTGGGGTGGCTGCGACTAAAACTTATGTCGCACAACTCACTTCAATGTTTTTATTAGCGATTGCATTGGCTAAGCATAATGGTTTGTCTGCTGACTTAGAGGCAGATTATGTTGCGGCATTACATAAACTGCCGAAAAATATTAATCGCGTGTTGCAATTAGACGAACAAATTCATCTATTGGCAAAACTATTTGTGGAAGCAGAAAACGCGCTGTTTATAGGGCGTGGTGATTTATATCCAACGGCATTAGAAGGGGCTTTAAAATTAAAAGAAATTTCTTATATTCATGCTGAAGCTTATCCCGCTGGCGAATTAAAACATGGACCGCTAGCCTTGGTGGATGATGAAATGCCGGTTATTGTTTCCATCGCTAATAATGCTTTATTTGAAAAAGTGATTTCTAATGTCGAAGAAGTCAAAGCGCGTGGCGGAATTGTTTTTGCTTTTGTTGATGAAAATCTTACCTGGCATAAAGATAATTCATCCTATTTAATTTCCATGCCATCGGCTGACCCATTGTTAGCACCAATTTTACATACTATTCCGCTACAATTATTGTCGTACTATATCGCTGTCATCAAAGGTACCGATGTTGATCAACCTCGTAATTTAGCGAAATCGGTGACAGTGGAGTAAATCAGTAGTGAACAAATTTCAGTTTTTAATGCAGTTTATTAAAGATAGAGAAATTGCTTGCTTAATGCCGACGTCTCAAGCGGCAGTGGAAGTAGTTTGTCGTCCGATTAATTTTAATCAAACTATTACTGTTGTTGAGTATGGCCCAGGTAATGGTGTGTTCTGCCATTATTTATTAAATAAAATGACATCGGACTCAACGCTGATTGCGATTGAGACGAATCAAGAATTAATTAATAATCTCAAAACAACGATTACAGATAAAAGATTCTCCGTGTGTTTGGATAGTGCAGAACAGGTTAGGGAAGTGATTGCGCGATATGGCTTGGCCAGTGTGGATTATGTGATTTCAGGTATTCCATTTTCATTTTTTGATCCAGATAAAAAAAGACGGATTGTCGCCAATACTTATAAAAGCTTGCATGCAGAGGGGAAGTTTTTGGTGTACCAATACAGCAAGCACATGATGCCCTATTTGAAAAAAGAATTTAAACAAGTGTCTAGTCAATTCGTGTTAAAAAATTTGCCGCCGATGCAATTGATGATAGCGAGCAAAGCGTAGTGATTATGCGATAGTAACTTTCCAATTGCGTTGAGTATTATTGGTTCTTTCGGAATCGCCGTGGTTTTTGAATGTTACGCCGTCATTGCTTCGTCGCTACGCTCCTCGCAAAGAACTTCCCCATTGATTCTAGGATTATATATCAAAAAAGTTCTTTGCTGATGTTTGCCCTCAGGGGGCTAGGGTGCTCGCAATGACGGGTGTGTTTGAAAACCACGGGCATTCCGAAAGAGCCGTATTATTGCTTAGGGCCCTTACCCAAAACAATACGCTTTCATGCCTTTGACATTGGTTTCAATTGCAAAAACCGCGCCTGCCATCGCACCCGACAGTCTTTGCGCTTCACCAAAATCTTTTGATGCTGATGTGACATACAAAATAGACAAATCTTCACCACCGAATGTCACGCAAGTAGGTCTTTGCACTGGCATATCAATTTTTTTGATGAGAGAACCCTCGGGCGAAACTTGCAGGAGTGACCAACCGTCCCACATTGCAATCCATAAATTACCTTCGCTGTCGATTGTTAGGCCATCGGGCTGTGCTTTTGCATCGATGTGGGCTGTCGAAAAGAATTCGCGTTGATGACTAATATCACCGGATGCTTGATCAAAATCATACGAATAAATGGTGCGTTGCGTGGAATCCGTATGATAAAACGTTTTGTTGTCGGGACTCCAACCCAAGCCATTGGAAACAGACAAGTGACTTTGTTTTTTGACAATGTTTTTACCATCAAAGCAGTACAAACCACCGTTATAAATTTGGTTGTCACTGGTGATTGTACCGAACCATAAACGACCTGAAGCGTCGCATTTGCCGTCATTGATACGTTGTTTAAGGTTGCTGTCGATGGCAGTTTGTAGCTTGGTGAGTTTGCCAGAGGGCAATTCAATTTTGACAATCGCATTGCCAACGGTCGCTATTAAATGGCCCTTGTTTTTAAGTGGACTAATGCAACTGATGTGGTCTGGCATGGCCCAACGTTCTACTTTATTAGTTTTAGGCTGATAGCAATATAAATCTTTGTGCAGAATATCGATCCAATATAAAAAATTTTGTATAGGATGCCAAAGACAACCTTCGCCCAAGTCAGCAACACCGCTCCAAATGGGTAAAATTTTCATAATAGTTTCGCTTAATTATTTATAGTTGCAATTCATCTCTTACCGGCACCGGGTTTCCAAGTAAATGAAAACTCAATTCGCTTCGCACACCTTTCATTAAGCTAGAGAAGAACGGTGGTTTGACGCTGTAATCTTTGAATTGGTCTACGTTGAAATTAGTTTGCATGACCGTCCACAAATTTTCGGTTGCATCGGCCAACCCTAATTTAACGGCTTGCGAGCCTGTCCAAAAATCACCTGAATATAAATCAGGGTCATTGCTAACCAGTTTGTTACCACGCCCCTGTTTAACATAGTTGATAAAGTCTTGGTGTACAGAAGTTAGTAAGATTTGAACCTTGCTAATATCTTGTGGGCGCAGTGGCATGAATGGATCGAGACGATCTTTATTATTACCCGCAGTAAATACACGTCGATTGATACCAATTTTTTTAATGGCATCATCCATGCCAAAACCATTCATGATGACACCGATAGAACCCGTAATCGTATCTTGATTGACATAAATTTTATCTGCAGCGGTTGCGACTAAATAGGCGCCAGAGGCCAACATGTCTTCTGCTACAACCACAACGGTTTTTTTGTATTGTTTTTTTAGCGCCAAAATTTTGTCATGAATAATGGCAGATTGAACAGGGCTGCCGCCGGGTGAATTAATCACGAGCACTACACCGCGAGCCTGTGTATCTGCAAAGGCTTTATTAAGCTCGGGAATGACAGCGTCGGCAGAAAATTCACTGCCCGGCATAATTTCTCCGTCCAGTTTTAGCAAAGAGACATAGGGTTGACTGGGGTGCGCTAAACCTTCTTCGTGTGGCACAATCGCAAAAATCAAAATGGAGGCATAAATAAATAGTAAAGAAAAACCAAAAAAGAAGCGTAACGTTTTCCAGCGTCGATCACGACGTTTTTCTTTGATTAACTCATCGAGTAAATGATTGTTGGAGTTGTCGGTCATCGATTGATCCTCTTAATAATAAATTAATTAGCCACCCTAATAGCCAGTACATCCACTTTGGCTAAGTGCAAGATACCGTTCGCGCGCGAGCCAATGAGTCTTTCAATGCCGTGGTGACCATGTGTGCCAACCAGTATAAGGTCAGCAGAAATTTTTTCAGCTATTTCGTTGACAGCATGTTTGACGGAGCCAACTTCAATATAAAAATCTTTTTCGGAAATATCATTTGCTTTGGCAAGCCTTTGCATTTGCTTGCGTACGTGATTTTCAATGCTTTGTTCAAAGTTAATGTTCATGGGCATCATGATTTCGCCACCTAAAGCAGCGGTTGAGCCTTCAATGACATGGATTAAACTGATTTTGGCATGGTCGTTATCAACAGTAAGTTCTTTGGCAGTCGCAAGGATTTTATCGGTGTAGTCAGATAAATCAACGGCCACCAAAATATGTTTATATTTAAGCATGGTGAGTTCCTTTCTAAAAACGTAACTACTCACCCCGCCCGTCATTCCGCGGGATCCAAGTGCAACTTCGTTGCGCTAGTGCGCAAAGCGCACTTGGATTCCGGCTTTCGCCGTAATGACGGGCGAGCAGTTACCTAAAAACATTAAAAACAACCTAATTGCTAGAACATCTAGCGACGGTCGGTTGGGGTTCGGCGAGCAATGACTCAAAATTGACAGTACTGTAGCACTGTCATGATTATTTTGCATCTCTCTATACTTGCGCACGGCCATCAATTTATTGGGCCCTAAACAAACGTATTGGCAATCATGACATATTCATCAATGGTTAATTCTTGCGGTCGTCTGTTTGGATCAATGCAGAGTTTCTCTAAGGTTTCAGGAGAGACTGTCCCCTTGAGTGAGTTGCGTATTGTTTTGCGCCTATAGTTGAAGGCTGTTTTAACCACTTGAGTGAATAGCGAGATTTTTTTTGCTTTTAAAGTGGGTGTTTTAGGTGTCAATCTGACGACAGCAGAGTCGACTTTAGGTGCAGGATAAAAACATTCGGGTGGTACAAATAAGACATTTTCAGCCGTGCAATAATACTGACACATGACACTGAGTCTGCTGTAATCTGAGCTGCCTACTGAAGCGGTCAGCCGATCGACCACTTCTTTTTGCAGCATGAAGTGCATGTCTTGAATAATATCGATCTGTTCAAATAGATGAAACAACAGTGGACTTGAAATGTTATAAGGCAAATTACCAACGATTCTGAGGGGTTGATTCAGTTTGAGTAAGCGATAATCAAATGACAAAGCATCGGCATTCAACAGATTGAATGCCTTATTGCCTGAAAATTTTTGGTTGAGCGTTTCAATGAGATTGCGATCAATTTCAATCGCATCGAGTTTCATGACTAACGGTAAAATGCCTGCCGTTAAAGCACCCAGGCCCGGACCAATTTCAACCATATGATCCGTTAAGCAGGGTCCAATAGCCGAAATAATACGGTGAATAATGCTTTGGTCTTGTAAAAAATTTTGACCAAAGCGTTTACGAGGTTTGTGCGACATACGTTAATTACTGATCCATGATTTTAATATAAGACTGACTGCGTAATTGTTTAAGCCAGTCGGTGGCCGCTTCACTGTATTTTTTTTGAAAGAGTGCTTCTTTTAGCTCAGCATCAGTTAAGCTTTTGCCCGCTGATTTCGTAGCACTTACCTTGATTAAGTGATAACCGTTTTCGGTTTGTAGTGGTTGACTCCATGTATTGACGTTGGCAGTCGCTACGTAGTTTAAAAAAGCAGTGGGTAGATCAGCAGGGTTAGTCCAACCTAAATCATTGGTGGTCGCACCAAATTTTGTGAGATCTGGCATTTTATCTAATTCAAGTTCGGCAAGAATATTGACCGCTTTTTGTTTGGTTGTCTCTATTTCAATGGTGCTCGGACTGTCAGAAGCAAAAGGTATTAAAATGTCTTCAACGTTATACATTTTTTTAGCGCTTAATTGATTGTCATATTGCGCTTTGAATTGTTTGATGTCAGCCGGTGTAATGTTGACTTTGCCCTGCAAACTCATGTTGCGAACTTGACTGGCGAGGATTTGGTCCCGAATCATTTTTCGATAAGTTGTAAAACTCATGCCTGAGTTTTGTAATTGCTGTTTTAATTGATCGAGTGTCATGTGATTACGTGTTGCGATACCTTGAATCGCTTGAGTGACTTCGGTATCTGTCAGCGTGATGCCATGATTTTTAGCGAGTTGCAACTGCAGTGATAAGTCAATCTGATTGTTCAGCGCATTTTGTTGAAGTTTTTGTAAAGAAACTGATTGACCACTCGCTCGAGCTTGCATGGCTTGTTGTTTAACCAAATCGTCGAGTTGATCTTGTGTAATAATATCTTTATTCACAATGGCGGCAATTCGATTAATGTTTTGATCTGCAAAAATCGATAAACCAATAGAGAGTATTGAAACAGTCATTGAATATTTTAGTATGCGTTTTAGCATCACACTTTTCCTTTTTTTAATTTTTAAGAATGGTTGTATGCATTGCGAGTGAGCGAAATAATCTCCTAAAATCTCGCGTTATTTAACCAAATCGTCACGGTCGCAGCACTTTTTCGCGATGGCGTTCAAGCTGAATCGTTACGAATGTCTAAAAATATTTTGATAATAAGGTAGTGACTGCGACAGCAAGCTGCTCGGGTCGCTGTTACCAATATTACCTAACCCTTTTAGTTGGAACTGTATATAAACAGTTGTTCGAGGGTTAATACCTTTTGTTCCACCTTCGTTAAACGCGTTTGTGCTGACAATGCCTCGAATAGCCCAACAGCAAGTATCATATTGAAGCCCTGCAAAATAACTGTCGGGATATTGTGCGGTGAGGTTGTAATACACATAACCAAGAGCGCTGATTCGTTCGGTCATTGGCCAGGCAGCTCCGAAGCGTAATCGATTGAGGCCATTATAGCCAGCACCATCTTGATAGGCAAAGTCATAACCAATATCAATTAAATGATTATCTTCTGCATGAAAATTAAGATCGATACCATTATTATTGGTGTGGTGAATCACAGGATCCCACGCATAGTTCCAAGCCATAGACCAGTGGTTAGAAGGATTAGCCGCTAGCTGTGCCACAATAGGTGAGTAACGGCCATCTTGAAAGTTACTGCCGGGTAAAGTTACTTTTCTTTTTGCCAGATAAAATATTTCACCAACACTGGCAGACAGCAATTCAGTTCCGTCTTCACTATTTAATAGGCGCGTTGTCACTCCCGTCGTAATTTGGTTAGTATTTTGAATGCGATCTAAGCCACTGTACTGGTTGAGTGCAAATAATTGCGGATAAGTAAAAGGTAATTGAATGGTGTCATACACTGGAATAGCAGACTGATTGGTATAAGGAATATAAACATAATTAAATTGTGGTTCTAATGTTTGTGTTAAATGGGCTTCTTTCAACTTAAATGATCTATCAAAATAGAGCCCGCCATTTAAGTTAGCTATAGGTAATGTTCTATCGATTGTGTCTTTTTGTCCGGGTTGCACATTGACAACATTGTAGTATGTGTAATCTAAATAAATGCTGGGTGTGAAATAAGCATATTGATTACTGAGTGGAATATGTAATGCGGGTCGAACATTATAGCGTTGTCCTGTTGCCATGTTGTAGGTGAGTGAATGTGGAAACCCAAAATTGACGAACTGTGAATCCACATCAAATCCTGTAGGACCTGCAATTCTAGGGTATTGTCCTATCCAATCAAATTCAGGGAGTCGCTGATATTGGTTGGGGACAAAACTCTGTGTCACAGTAGGATGTAAGGTTTGATAGCCTTGGAGCATTCCTTGAAATTGCCAGTGGTCGCCATGATAGTTTGCCATCGTTTGATTTAATAATTGGTTGGCAACCACTAAGTTTTGATTGTCGCTATAATTTTGAAAATAATAAGAGTCTGAGACTTGGTTAATATTAAAATCAAAATCCCATCGCTGATCGTGTGTATGATCATTAAAATTAAAAAACCAACGATTTAAATTACCCGTTAAATTATTTTCTTGTAGAAATTTTTTATAGGCTTGGTCTTGTGGCAAAAAGGTTCCATGAATATGTCCGATGCTATCTTCTGTGAGATAGCGAAATAAACTGCCGAGCATAAAACCTCGTGCAGTGTAAATTTCAGGGGTTAACGTTAAATCATAGTTGGGTGCCAAATTGATGTAATATGGCATCAATAAATCTAAACCATTTTTACTAGAATAGCCTGCCGCAGGCGTTAGAAATCCTGTTTTTCTGGATTTATCAAGTGAAAATGAATAATAAGGGGCATACATAATAGGTACCCCTTTGAAATGAATGACTGCGTTTCGTGCGGTTGCTCGTTTGTTGTCTGCATCAATAGTGATTTTTTTTGCGCTGAGTTGCCAGCTTGGATTAAGTGGCGAGCAAGTAGTCAATGTGGCATTGTGTAAAATGAGTAAGCCCGTTGTAGTCCGAGTTGCACTTTGGGCTTGCCCCCAAGCATTATAGGCTTGTCCTGCCGGTGTTTTACCTGTAATGCGATAAACAGCGTCGTTGATAACAGCTGTTTTTTTAGCAAAATCAAGATGCGCATAAGAGCCCAGCAACAATTTTTCATATTCCGCTAGTTTGACATGTCCTTTGAGATCGATGGAAGAGACCTTTTTGGTTTGACCGTCTCGATGAATATAGCCGACATCAGACTGTGATAATCGACCAGGCTGCTTGACGACTACGTGCTTATGCAACACCGATGTGCCATCTATTTGTAAAACACTAGGTCCTTCGGCGGTAATTTTGGTTGGGAGTTTAGAGTAAGTCAGTGGTTTTGGAATATTTTGCAAAATGCTGGGCTCTGAGTATTGGCCCCAGCAAAGGTTATTGCTATTGGGTATCCAGCCTAAAGCGGCAGGCAGGTTGGACCACTGTAAATTCTCTGTGCCATTTGCTTGCATACTGACAAAAAAAAGTAGGCCAGACAGTGACCCACACAGTCTCTTTTGAATAGATGACACGGCCACCCGTTGCCCCCCTGTGAAAATTGCGAAAACTATACACAGTTTTAGAGGGGATGCCTACTGAAAGATGCCTGCCACCAATTGACCCTTGATCGATTTCCGTGCTATACCTCGCCTCGTTTTTTAACGAAGTGAAGTATCCGCATTTTAGTTTTCTCATTATTTTCATAACGGCCATTTAAAGGAAACACGCCATGCAGTCAGCATCAGATACGCCAGAAGTTAACGTAGATCAACGTCAAGTCAGCCTACGTCATTGGTTAGAACATACGATTCAGCAACCTATAGAGTCGTTGAACCTGATTCACTGTGATGCCAGTTTTCGCCGGTATTTTCGTTTAAAAAGTGAAGGGCAATCGTATGTTGTGATGGATGCACCACCAGAAAAAGAAAACACAGAGCTTTTTCTTTGGGTGGCTCATGCGTTTGAAAAAAATAAAATCAACGTGCCCGCCATTTATGCCAGCGACTTGGATAAAGGTTTTGTTTTGTTATCAGATTTTGGAGATAGATTGCTACAACACGAATTAACCTTGGATAGTGTAGATAAGCATTATGCTCAAGCAATCAACAGTATTGTACAAATTCAGAAATGTCCGCAAAAAGCAGAGTATACGTTTCCTTCTTTTAATGAAAAATTATATGTTGATCAATTTAATTTATTTCGTTATTGGTATTTGACGCAAGGCCTGCATCTCAAATTAAATTTGGCGACCAATAAACTGCTAGAAAAACTTCAAAACGACCTGATGCGACAAGGACAATCACAACCTCAGTGTTGTGTGCATCAAGATTTTCATTCTCGCAATTTATTATTATGTGAAAATGGTGAACTGGGTATCATTGATTTTCAAGATGCGGTTTGGGGGCCGGTGACTTATGACATTACATCTTTATTGCGAGATTGTTATATTGAGTGGCCCATTGAGCGTGTTTATGCGTGGCTTGATCATTATCAGCAACGTTTGTTAGATGAGAAAATGATTACAGAAACAAGTAAAGAGCAGTTTCAATATTGGTTCGATTGGGTAGGGTTGCAGCGAAATTTAAAAAATATGGGGATTTTCACCCGTCTTGCGCTACGTGATGGGAAAACACAATATTTGAGCAATATTCCCAGAGTGATTCGATACGCACAATATGTTTGTGCGAAATATCCAGAGTTAGCAGAATTTTCAAACTTATTCAATGAATGGACGAAGCAATGAAAGCGGTCATTCTTTCCGCGGGATTAGGTACGCGAATGCAGCCTTTAACTAATGATCTTCCAAAACCTCTGCTGCAAGTGGCAGGAAAATGTTTAATAGAACATCATTTATTGAAGCTCGCGAGCGCAGGTATAACGGATATTATTATTAATACTCATTATTTGTCGGAAAAAATTATTGATAAATTAGGTGATGGTCGTGACTATCATGTCAATATTACTTATTCCGTGGAAGATAAATTGCTCAACACCGGTGGAGGTCTTTTAAATGTATTGCCAATGATTGGTGAAACGCCTTTCTTGGTGATAGCCAGTGATATTTATACTAGTTTTGAGTTTCGATCTTTACCTGATTCGTTAAAAGGATTAGCGCATTTGGTGTTAGTTGACAATCCTCCTTATCATATTAAGGGCGATTATTCGCTTAACAAAGTTGGCCTGATCGGTTTGGATAGTGATAAAAAATTTAATTTTGCAGGCATTGCTTTAGTGCATCCCCATTTATTTTTACACTGCAAGGAAAGTGTTTTTCCTATTTCTGCGCTATTTTCAAAGGCAATAAAACAACAAGCTTGCACGGGGCAATATTTTCAAGGGGCTTGGTATAATGTGGGCACGCCAGACCAATTGAATGAAGTCAATCGGTTAAACCACTTGTCTCCATAAGGAACAGATACGCATTAACTCTCTTTTTATGCTTGAATTCCAGGCTAAATCACATGCTTTTAATTGTAGTGGGTAACTCCGCGTCGGAGTTCGGGTTTATACTGTGCGCTGCATACAGTCAGCACCCTAAAAAAAAGCGGCGCCATCCATGGCGCCTAGGGGTGTGCTTACGCACAGGGAAAAAAGCCCTAAGATAACAGACTAGGGAGGGAGTCTGTCATTCTCAGCTAAGCTGATGGGCTTCTTGTAGACTTGCTTAATCAAATTCTGATCAAGCAAGGTTGGTGAGTAGTAAGCCGCTTTATATTTTTCCATCATGACTTCTTGTATTTTAATATTTTCATTGTCGAATAAAATATTGTGAAAAATAGCAAGATTTGTCGTTGAAACGATTGCTAAACCAAATGCAAGAGGGAGAAGTTCTGCTGCCATTTTCACAATTCCTTGTTATTACTGACAGGGGAGAATATAGAACATGATTTAATTTTGTCTGAAAAAAATGGGTAATTTTGAAAGATTAATATTTTGATAAGAAATTATTTCAAAACATTCTGCAACCACGCACTAATATCTTTAATTTCAGCTTGGCAAACATCATGTGACATAGGATATTCATGCCACGCTATATTAGTAAATCCTTCCGTCAATAATTGCTGATACGTATCTTTGCCATAGTGAAAAGGTAAAACATAATCTGTATTACCATGTGCGATAAAAATGGGTGTGTCTTTGGATTGTTGCAAGGTGAGTTTTGGATGTGAGGCCGGTAAAAAAGTTGATAGCCCCATAATGCCTGCTAGTTTTTGAGGGTAACTTAAGCCGGTGAGTAATGCCATGGTTCCGCCTTGAGAAAATCCGACTAAAGCGATTCGTTTTGCAAGAATGCCTGCGGCAATTTCTTCTTCTATGATGTCGAGTAGCTGTTGTTGCGTTTCTTCCAGTCCCTCTAAAGTGTTTTTTTCAAATTCTTGTAGATTATCAAGATCGAACCAAGCGCGCATTTGCATGCCGTTATTCGCGGTGACCGGACGAATGGGAGCGTGTGGGAAAATGAATTTACAATTTAAAGTGTTTGGTAACTGAAGAAATGGCACGAGGCTTTCGAAGTCATGGCCATCAGCACCTAAACCATGTAGCCAAATAATGGTTGCACTTTGCGCAGCATTGCCGTGAATTGCCGTGACTTTGTCGAGTCTTTCAGTGGTCATGTTCATGTCGCCTGTTCCATCTTGTGCTGAGGTGGTCTGTTATAACGTAATACCTAGCGTATTGTCAAAATAATCATTGATTATTTGTTGATCTACATCAGTGAGTCGATTGGGTTGCCATTGAGGTGATTTATCTTTGTCAATTAACATGGCACGCACGCCTTCGTAAAAATCATGCGCTTGAATAATTTTTTGCACCATGGTGAATTCCATTGCCATTTCTTCGCGTAAAGTTTGACGTTCGCCACGTTTGAATTGATTAAAGGTTAGTAGCAGACTCGTTGGGGAAAATTTTTCAAAATCGACGAGTATTTTGTTTGCCCAATCGTTATTGCAATGTTTCAGCGCTTGTATGACCCCTATAAAATGCTGTTGATCAAAGCAGCGTTCTATATCGGTGAGATGTTTTTCGAGGTGATTGTCAAATTGTTGTTGTTGCTCTTCATTCATTTGAAATTGATTGAGGCAATGCGTCACCCTCTCAAAAGCGTTTTTCGCATAATCGCAGTCTAATAGTGCTTGTTTCATAGCGTCAAATTGCTTGTGTGAAATGAGGTGATTTGCAATACCGCAATAAAAAGTTTCGCGAGGATTTATGCGTGCACCGGTAAGCCCTAAATACCAACCGATATGATTTGCAAAACGTGGTAAAAAATAACCGCCACCTACGTCAGGAAATAATCCGATTGCGGTTTCGGGCATCGCGACGACGGTACGCTCCGTTGCAATGCGATGAGAGCCGTGAATAGATAAACCAATCCCTCCTCCCATAGTAATGCCATCGAGCCAAGCAATATAAGGTTTGGTAAATTCAGCAATCCTCAGATTGTTGGCGTATTCAATTTTAAAAAATTCCGTTAATTTTTCTGGGTGAGATTTGTTTTCGTATAACGAGCGAATATCGCCTCCCGCACAAAATGCTTTGTCGCCTTCACCGGTGATGAGTACGGCTTTGATGCTGTTATTGTCTTGCCATTTTTGCAATTGGCTATGCATGGCTTGGCAGAGGGAGGTCGTGCAAGCGTTGAGAGCTTTGGGCCGATTCAGTGTTATCAAGCCAAGCTTACCGTGCTGGCCTTCCAGTTCTTCAAAAAGGATGTCGTTTGCTGAGTCAGTCATTTAAGGGTAATCCGTTAATTGGGCTCGAGAATGAGACGTTATTTATTCTCGAACCCTATTTTTATGCAGGCTCTAATTTTGCGTAATTCGCTACCAACCATTTGGTGCCATAATTTTCGAATTGTACTTCAACACGTGTTTGCGCATCAGTGCCTTCATAATTCAAAATAATGCCAGCACCAAATTTTGCATGTTTAACACGTTGCCCCACACGCAAACCCGTGCCCGCAGCTTTTTGTCCGCGCAACGTTTGTGAAGCGGGTCTGTGATACGCTTCGCTGGGTTGGTTCACATTGGTTTTTGGGCGAACATGCTCCAATAGTTCTTTGGGAATTTCTTGAATAAAACGTGAAGGTCTGTGAAATTCTTCGGTGCCATGTAGGCTTCGGGATTCGGCATACGTTAAATACAGTTTTTTCATGGCGCGTGTCATGGCGACATAACAAAGTCGCCGCTCTTCTTCTAAGCCTTCGGGTTTATTTGATGACATTTTGTGTGGAAATAAATCTTCTTCCATACCCGTGATAAAGACCAACGGGAATTCTAATCCTTTGGCCGCATGCATGGTCATTAAATTAACATAGTCAGCATAGGCTTCGGCCTGGCCTTCACCGGTTTCTAAAGCGACATGGACTAAAAAAGCCGCTAAAGGCGTGCTGGTCATTTGTTCGGGGGGGTCTTCAAGTTTAAATTGCTTGGTGGCAGTGATGAGCTCTTCTAAGTTTTCAATGCGGGCAATGCCGTTTTGTGATTTGTCGCGCTGGTAAAAATGAATTAGATCACTGGCGGCGAGCATTTGTTCTGTGAGTTCGGCTAATGGTAAATTTTGCGTGTCTTGATCGAGGTCATCGACCAGTGCCATAAAAGTTTTCAGTGAATTGTGGGCGCGATTGGTGAGTAAAGATTTGTTGATCATGTCGAGACTAGCGTTCCACAAAGAGGTTTGCATCGTCTTGGCATGCTCACGAATTTTATTGAGACTGGTTTCACCAATGCCACGACTCGGAGTGTTCACGACGCGTTCAAAAGCGGCGTCATCTTGTCGATTAGACATAATGCGTAGATAGCCTAAGGCATCTTTGATTTCTGCACGTTCGAAAAATTTTTGTCCCCCATAGATTCGATAAGGGATATTGGCATCGAGCAAATATTCTTCCAGCACGCGTGATTGCGCATTGGAACGATAAAGAATGGCGACATCTCCATAACGATGCCCTTTTTCAACCCAGTCTTGTATTTTAGAAACAGTGTAGTGTGCCTCGTCTTGTTCGCGAAAAGCGCAATAAACCGTGATCATGTCGCCTTGATCGCCAGAGGTCCATAATTTTTTGCCCAGGCGTTTTTTATTAAATGAGATAACTGCATTGGCCGCCGATACAATATTTTCAGTAGAGCGATAATTTTGTTCGAGTTTAATTGTTTTGCAATCACTAAAGTCGCGATTAAAATTTTGGATATTTTTAATTTTGGCACCGCGCCAGCTATAAATGGATTGATCGTCGTCACCTACCACCATTAAATTAGAGTCTGGACTCGACAGCGCTTTAAGCCATTCGTATTGAATGGAGTTGGTATCTTGAAATTCATCCACTAGAATTTGTTGAAAACGATTATTGTAATGCGCTGCAATATCTTTGTTGTGTGTGAGCAACTCGAGTGAACGTAGTAATAATTCAGAAAAATCGACCAAACTGCTACGTTGACAGAGCGCCTCGTAAGCATTGTAGATGCGTAGCATGGTTTCTTCATAATAATCACTGGGAGTGATGTCTTTGGCGCGCTTACCTTCTTCTTTTTGTTTGTTGATAAACCATTGCGTTTGTTTGGCAGGCCAGCGGTGTTCATCAAGATCTAAATTTTTTTGAAGGCGTTTAAGAATGCGTAGTTGATCATCGCTGTCAATAATTTGAAAACCATCCGAAAGATTGGCCTCGGCGGTGTGTTGGCGAAGCAGGCGATGCGCTAATCCATGAAATGTACCAACCCACATGGCCGGCATTTTGCTGCCATGCAATTCTTCAATCCGTGCTTGCATTTCGCGTGCGGCCTTATTAGTGAAGGTGACGGCGAGGATTTGGTGAGGGTGAACGCCCAATTTTTCAATTAGCCAGGCAATACGATGGACCAGTACTCGGGTTTTGCCACTACCGGCACCGGCTAGTATGAGTAAATTGCTTTTGGGGGCACTGACAGCTTCCCGCTGGCGATCATTAAGAGATTGTATTAAAAACGGTGTTTCAGACATGGCGTGCATTGTATCGAAAGTTGCCGGTAATGGAAACAATTTCTCAGCTCAATTTCTCAGCTCTGATGATGAGGACTTAACCAGCACGCACCATCAAAGCAATTTTCACGCCAAATAAAATCAATAAAACACCCATCACTTTCATAATGATCGGCTGTATTTTACGAATCTTTTCTAATAAACGCGGATGAGTCACCATGATGGCCAACATCGAAAACCATGACAAACACAACAACGTCATGGCAACACCATAACCTACTTGAACAAGCATCGGTGTGCCTGTTTTTACTACCAAAGTAAACAAACCTAAAATAAAAAGCGCTGCTTTAGGATTAAGCACATGACAAACAAACCCATCAAGCCAAGCCTTAAAAAAACGAACCGGTGTGTGCGTTGATTGATTGACAGAATCATGAATAACACTGACTTTTGCCCGCAGTGCTTTAATGCCGATGTATATTAAGTAAAGCGCACCTAATGTTTTAACTGCTGTAAAAGCAATTGGAGACTGCTCTATCAAAAGTCCAAGACCTAAAATACAGTAAGTCAAAGTAACGATTATGCCGCATGCAATGCCAACCGCTGTTGCAATACCTGCACGACGCGAATGCAACATTGAATTTTTCATGATAATTGCAAAGTCAGGCCCTGGCGAAAGTAAGCCCAATAAGTGCAGTCCTAATAAAGTTAAAATCGGTGGCATGCTCTACCTCATATATATATATTGCGCGCGGCCACAAATTTAAGTTTTGAT
>Ga0155588_1080_pt1 | contig 16711 bp, 17 predicted proteins | sample RifCSPhighO2_12_FD_107245 | JGI IMG/M metagenome (GOLD analysis project Ga0155588, IMG submission 107245) | Gammaproteobacteria bacterium RIFCSPHIGHO2_12_FULL_41_15
TTCGCAGATAGTTACGCTATGAGTAACTGAATGTCAATTTATTTTAAACCACCCCCATCCCCAACCCTTCTCCCGCAAGCGGGAGAAGGGAGCTTTTATGATTTATTAAGACGGGACAGCCCTGGTTAAACTATATTGTTTTGCATAAAAATAAACCAACGCGAAACTGGCTTAATAATGTACAGTATATTATGAGTTATAGCAAATTAAAATTTATAAGAAATTGGTGCTATAATGTTTATAAAGGTACGTTAATTTTTTTAGGGGGTTTTATGCCTGATAATCCTTATCAATCAGCTTTTAAATCAGTGGAAAATATAGCGAAGCTTGAGCATGTTAGTGATGAAGATTTTAACAATATTCATGCTGAATTGAGTCGAGTATACGCAACCGATGAAACTTTTAACAAAAATCATGAAACTCTATCCGAAGAAGCAACTAAAGCGTTTATTATAGCAGCTCAAAAAAGAGAAGAGATAGGACCGACACTTGAGGCATTTATAGCAGCACAAAAGAAGGAGGTAGAAAGAGCAAAACACCAGAGTCTGCTGCGAGAGGCAGAAATAGAAGATCGAGCTAGGCAGCTGCAACAAGAAGAAGCAGCAGCAGCTCCTCCTGCGCCCTTGCAGCCCCTCCCCGACACCCATAAACCTGTACCCAGCCACAGCATAGAAAAACCAGGTGGAAAACCACTAGATACTGATCAGGTGAAGATAATAAACGCTATTGCGCAGCAAATGAAAAAGGAAAACACTAGCGAAAGTACAATGACGCTGAGTGATAACGGCCATATTGACTTTGCCCCCCCAAAAGATGATGCAGCTGCAGTAAAATATTTTGAGGAAATGGCTAAAAAAATGGAAGAAAGTGGCAATGCAACTAATTTTACAGTTTTTAAGGATAATCCGGATGGTAGTAAAGGACCAGCTATTTGTAAGTATGAAGATGGAAAATTCACTTCACTTTTAAACGCTTCTCCAACAGCGAAGTACGATAACACTGCCAATCCTCCTCCTACTACAAACGCCACCCAACAACAAGCAGAGGCAACAATCCACCAGCCGACGCAGAGCAATAATAATTAAGCAATTACCTCTTTTTGTAAGTTGATTAGATCTTTAATGCCGACTGTTGCAAGATCAAGTAGTTCGTTTAACTGCGTGCGGCTAAAAGCACTTTCTTCTGCGGTGCCTTGCACTTCAATAAATTTTCCTTGTTCATCCATAATTATGTTCATATCAGTTTCAGCTAGGACATCTTCTGCATAGTCAAGATCGAGTACGGCAGAGCCGCGGTAAATGCCTACGGAGACTGCGGCTATGAAAGTAAAAGCAGGAAAGCTTTTTATTTTCTCTTGGGTGAGCATCCACTTAAGAGCGTCATGTAAGGCGACGCAAGAACCTGTTATTGCTGCGGTACGGGTGCCGCCATCTGCTTGAATTACGTCGCAATCAAGGGTTAAGGTGTATTCGCCTAGCAAGCTAAGATCAAGGCAGGCGCGCAAAGAGCGGCCGATTAAGCGTTGAATTTCAAGGGTACGCCCACCTTGTTTGCCTTTGGAGGCTTCGCGATCAGTGCGGCTGTGGGTCGCGCGCGGGAGCATGCCATATTCTGCAGTAATCCAGCCTTGATTTTTACCTTTAAGGAAGCGGGGCACACCTTCTATGACAGAAGCGGTACATAATACTTTGGTTTGCCCAAATTCGACAAGCACGGAGCCTTCGGCGTGCATAGTATATTGACGAGTAATTTTAATAGCACGCAACTCTTCTGGCTTACGTTTACTTGGGCGCATGTCATGTCCTAAAAAACCTTGGAGGATATATATGGGTGTGATTGAAAGTATCAGTTTTTAGTAAATTTTGAGTTGCGACTAAAAAAACCGCACGCCACTGCGTTGGGCTCGGGCGCGCACGCGTTTACGTGAATGTCCAGCTATCGCTGGTGTTTAATTTAATAGCTACGGGTGCATCACAAAAGCATAGGGATGTCAAAGAACAGATCATTATTTTGTCGCGACAGCGACTCCTTCCCGTAAACGCGTGCGTGCCCGCGCCCAACGCAGTGGCGTGCGGTTTTTTTAGTCGCAACTCAAAATTTGCATCTAAAAACTGACACTTTCAATCACACCCGGAGTATATACTTAACTTGTTTTTTTGCGCAATGATTATTATCATGCTTAGCATTTTATTGACTGGATTTATAATGCAGCCAAATCCAATTGGCCAATTATTTATTGTATCAGCTCCCTCTGGTGGCGGGAAAACTTCCCTTGTAAAAAACTTGGTCGCTAAGTTAGACAACATTGAAGTTTCTATTTCGCATACCACAAGAGATCAAAGAGCAGGCGAAAATGATGGTGAACATTACTTTTTTGTCTCTTTAGCAAAATTTAACGCAATGCTAGCAAATGGCAAATTTATCGAACATGCAACTGTTTATGGCAATTTATATGGCACATCCTGCGCGCAAATTGAGTCGAGACTTAATAAGGGCAAAGATGTAGTCTTAGACATTGACTGGCAAGGAGCCGCCTCAATTCGCAGGCGGTATAAAAATTCTGTCAGTATTTTTATCCTCCCACCTTCGTTAAAAGTTTTACAAACGCGCCTTACGGAACGCGGCCGTGATCATGAAGAAAATATCCGGCTACGTATGGACGAAGCCCAGGCTGAGATTAAACATTTTGCTGAATTTGACTACCTAATTATCAATGAAAATTTTTCTGAGGCTCTAGAAAGTTTAAGTGCAATTATTCTAGCCGCACGCGTTAAAACCTCTATCCAAACTAAGCGTTATCAGCATTTGCTTTCTTTATTGGTTGGATAATAGTAAAATGGTTCAAGTTTTTTGCTTTTATAATTGGAGATAAGATTTATGGCACGTATTACCGTTGAAGATTGTTTAGAACACGTTGAAAATCGTTTTGAATTAGTAATGGTTGCAGCAAAACGCGCTCGTGATATCGCTGTGAATGGCAAAGAGCCGCTTGTTGAATGGGAAAACGATAAACCAACAGTAGTTGCCTTACGTGAAATTGCTGCAGGTTTATTAAAAGACGACGCCGCTCTTGAGGAATAATTTTTTAGCAAAGAGATGAGGAAATTTGTGTGAATTATTTTAAAGAATTACACGATGAGCTCGTTTCTTACCTTGATGATAATGAAGTAGCTAAGTGTAAAGAAGCCTATACTTTTGCGGAAAAAGCCCATCGTGGTCAAATGCGCCGTTCAGGCGAGCCTTATATTACTCATCCTGTTGGCGCAGCCTTAATCCTTTCTAAAATGCGCCTTGACTATCAAACTATCATGGCCACGCTTTTGCATGATGTTGTAGAAGATACTGGGGTTAGTAAAGAAGATATATTAAAGCGCTTTGGCGAGGAAATTTCCGCTTTAGTTGATGGAGTTACTAAGCTTGCCAAGATAAAGTTTGAATCGCACGCTGAAGCGCAAGCGGAAAACTTTCGCAAGATGGTCCTTGCAATGGTTAAAGATATTAGGGTAATTGTGGTAAAGCTTGCTGATAGATACCACAACATGGATACTTTAGGCGCAATGCCTGGACCTAAAAGACGGCGCATTGCTCTTGAAACCTTAGAAATATACGCTCCTATTGCTAACCGCTTAGGTATGCACGGGCTTTATCGTGGGCTTGAAGATTTAGGCTTTAATGCCATGTATCCTTTACGCTATCGTGTATTAAAAGAAGCTGTGGAAAAAGTAAGAGGTAATCGTAAAGAGTTAACCCAAAAAATCGAAAAAGATTTAGAAAAATCCTTAAATGCCTTAAATATTCCTTACCAAAACGTCTTTGGCCGCCAAAAACACTTATATAGCCTTTATCGCAAAATGGTGCAAAAAAAGGCTTCTTTTCATGAAATTACCGATGTATTTGCTTTTCGAGTTATTACCGAAGATATAGACGCTTGTTATCGAGTTTTGGGAGCTTTACATCAAACTTTTAAACCGGTCCCAAGACGCTTTAAAGATTATATTGGCATTCCTAAAGCAAATGGTTACCAATCATTACACACTACCTTATTTGGACCCTACGGAGTCCCCCTTGAAGTGCAGATTAGAACTAAGGAAATGGATAAAGTAGCTGAAAATGGAGTGGCGGCTCACTGGATATATAAATCATCTGGCGTTTTAGTCAATAAAGCCCAATTACGCGCACGTGAGTGGGTCCAGGGTTTGTTAGAAATGCAACGTAGTACGGGCAGTTCGCTTGAATTTATTGAAAACGTAAAAATTGATTTATTCCCTGATGAAGTTTACGTTTTTACCCCTAAAGGCCACATTATGGAGTTACCTAAAGGATCAACTCCTGTTGATTTTGCCTACACAGTTCACTCTGACATTGGCAATACTTGTGTTGCGGCCAAAGTTAATCGCCGGCTAGTACCTTTAAGTATGCCACTTGTTAATGGCCAGACAGTTGAGATTATTACCGCTCCTGGCGCAAGACCTAATCCATCGTGGCTTAATTTTGTTTTAACGGGTAAAGCAAGAAGTAATATCAGACACTTTCTAAAAAGCCAAAAGTATCATGAATCGGTAGTTTTAGGCGAAAGGTTAATTGATCAGGCTTTAGCAGCTCTTGGCGCGGATCTTTCTAAGGTTCCAAGTTCATCTCTCGATATTTTGCTCTCTGATTTACATTACAAATCAAAAGAAGATTTATTTTATGCAGTTGGGGTAGGCGATCAAATTAGCATGGTAATAGCTAATAGATTAGTAGTGCGTGTTGATGGGGAAGAGCTTGATAAATTAATGAAACATGTCTCATTACCGATAAAAGGCACAGAAGGCATGGTGGTGAGATTTGCGGAGTGTTGTCAGCCTATTCCCGGAGATAATATTGTCGGCCATTTTCAACAAGGCCGCGGCATTTTAGTGCATGTAAATGATTGCCCTAAATTAAATAAAAGCCGGGCCGACCTTAAACAACTCTTAGCTTTACGCTGGGATGATAAAGTACAAGGCGAATTTTGGGTGGATATTACAGTCGAAGTTGCTAATGAACGTGGAGTTCTGGCCGTACTTGCTACAGCAATTGCTGATACCGGCTCTAATATTGGGAATATTGTCGTTGATCCACGCGATGGGAGGCATAATGCCGTGACCTTTGCTATTAGCGTTACGGATAGGGCTCACTTGGCGCGGGTCATGCGTAAACTTAGATCACATAAAATAGTTTTACGCCTCTATAGAAAAAAACCTGGAGAAAAATAATGCAGGCTATTAAAACAGCGCTTGCGCCTTTAGCAATTGGCACCTATAGCCAAGCCATACAATGCAAAAATTTAGTTTTCCTCTCAGGGCAAATTGCTTTAGATCCTGCTACCATGGAAATGGTAAGCCCTGATATTAGCCCCCAAATTGATCAAGTATTTAAAAATCTATCCGCTGTATGTCAAGCTGCTGGCGGTGAACTAAAAAATATTGCTAAATTACAAGTTTATTTAACCGATTTAGCCAATTTTGCCTTAGTTAATGAAATAATGGCTAAATATTTTACAGAGCCATATCCTGCAAGAGCTGCTATAGGAGTAAAAGCTTTACCTAAAAATGCCTTAGTTGAAATGGATGGTATAATGATGCTCGAACCTGAGGACTTATAACTAGTGAAATTATTTACCTTAGCCATACTTTCATCTTACACTGTTGTTCTATTCTTTGCCGACTGGACAAAGGCTATAGAAAGATGGACTAGCCCTTTGTTTTTAAGACTTTTTTTGCCACTCATTCTAAGCTCTTTTCTCATAATTGCTTATCTTGATTGGCTTAATTGGGCGCTTAGTTGGATTCAGCTGAGTATTTTACTTACCTTATATTGGGGATCTACCCATGTATATAGTTTTTACGGCCAAATTCCCTTAGTTAGTGCGCTTATTGCTTCATTTATTGCTTATATACCTACTATTATTTTTAAACTAACGGAAAAGCCTTATCGAAAGTTTAGACCTCCTTATTTGTCTAGCATATATACTTTAATAGTTTTATGTGCGCTTTTGGTAATTCCATATGAGTGAAATTACCCAAGATGTAGCTAAGGCTGTAGCTACCTTACAACAAGGCCTACCAGTTGCACTACCCACCGAAACCGTTTACGGGCTTGCAGCGCTTGCGTTTAATGAAGAGGCTGTAAGAGAAGTATATAAACTCAAACAAAGGCCATTAAATCACCCTTTAATTTTACATGTTGCCCCTGAATTTGATTTAAACTTATGGGTAACAAATATTTCACCCAAGGCCAAAAAGCTTATTAAAACTTTTTGGCCTGGCCCTTTGACGTTAGTATTTAAGCGTAAGCAAGTTTTAGATTGTGTAACAGGTGGTCAAGATACAGTTGCTGTACGCTGCCCTCTGCATCCTATGACGCAAAAGGTGCTTACCTGTTTAGGTGAGCCCTTGGTAATGCCTTCTGCCAACCCTTTTGGCAAAATAAGCCCAACTACAGCAGATCATGTTGCGGAAAGCTTTAAAGACAAAGATCTACTTATTTTAGATGGTGGAAGGTGTAAATTGGGCATTGAGTCAACCATTGTTTCGGCTCTTGAAGATTCTGTCGGTCACATTATGCGTAAAGGTGCTATTGAAGATGAAAAAATCCACCAGGCGCTAAAGGTAAAACCCGTAAAAGCCTCTACCGAACGCGTCCCAGGACAACTTGCCCAGCATTATCAACCCCAAAAAAAAGTTTTTGTTTTTCGGCATATTAACGAACTAATAAAAACCTATGCGGCAAATACTAAGCCTATATATGTGATTGCATTTCATCCACTAAAAAGCGTTCCCCAAGCTTATTTTTTTCAGTTAGATAAAGATCCTAAACAAGTAGCTTACGAGCTTTATTATCAATTACGTATAGCAGATAAGTCAGATGCCGCGGCGATCTATATAGAGTTACCTTTGAATGATCCAAAATGGGCTGCAATTAATGACCGAATACTTAGAGCTGCTTCTTATTGAAGCTAAGAAGAAATCAGGATATGAGTGTTTTTAAAGCTGTAGTTTTTAAGTCATAGCAATTAAAAACCGCACGCCACTGCGTTGGGCTCGGGCTCGCACGCGTTTACGGGAAGGAGTCGCTATCGCGACAAAGTAATGATCTATTCTTTATATCCATATGCTTTTGTGATGCACACGTAGCAATTAAAATAAACACCAGCGATAGCTGGACATTCACGTAAACGCGTGCGAGCCCGAGCCCAACGCAGTGGCGTGCGTTTTTTTTAGTCGCAACTCAAAGGATATGGGGTAATGAAAAATCTGTATAATTTTTTGCATGAAGTGTTTAAAAAACACTAAATATGGTCTATTATTAGAATATAGGTAGCGACTTTTGCTAGCCGAACCGGTAGTAAGTGATGTTTAAGGAGGTCGTTTTGAAGGGTGGTGTGTAAGCCCAACATGGATTGGGAAACCTAAAGCACTTCATAGATCGCCGCTTTTGTAAAAGGATCGGTATTCTGGCTGTAGTTTAGGTTGCCACCTATATACAAGATATGATAAACATTGTACCACCTTCAAAAGATCCCTCACTTCGCTTCGGGATGACGTTAAGAATTACGGAGAAAATACTATGCAAGAATGGTCTTTAGGGATGTATCTTTTGGCTGCCTATTTATTCGGCTCTATTAATTCTGCTGTTATAGTATGCCGCTTATTTGCGCTTCCTAACCCTTTTGAAGCAGGGTCCAATAACCCTGGTGCAACCAACGTTTTACGCCTAGGCGGGAAAAAGCAAGCTGCTATAGTACTGCTTTTTGATATGCTAAAAGGGCTATTGCCTGTTATTCTTGCCAAAGAATATGGCTTGCCTTTGCTTAGTTTAAGTTTTATTGGACTTGCAGCTGTATTAGGCCATACTTATTCTTTATTTTATAAGTTCAAAGGAGGCAAAGGGGTTGCAACTGCTTTAGGAGTGTTGTTAAGCATTAACCCTGCAGTTGGCCTTTTAGCCTTAAGTATTTGGCTTCTTTTAGCTTATTTTACCCATTACTCTTCATTATCATCTCTTGTAACCCTTGGTTTAGCTCCTTTGTATGCTGCAATATTTTTGCAAAACTTTGAGGTTTTTCCGGCACTTTTCTTGATTGCGCTTGTTATTTTTTATAAACATAGTGAAAATATTGTGCGCTTGATGAATGGGAAGGAGAGTAAGATTTTTCGGTGATTTTGTTGGGCCTTGGCCCAATCTATTTTTGTTGGGCCAAGGCCCAACCTACTGTTCTTGCATTTACTCTTATGGCTAGATCTTGGTCTTGCTGGTTTTTTGTTAGATATTGCGCGCCTGTGTAGGCTATCATTGCGCCATTGTCTGTGCAAAACTCAATCTCAGGAAAGTATGCCTTCGCATTAAATTTCTCCAGCATTAAATGCATAGCTTTACGTAATTGGTGGTTTGCGCCTACGCCTCCTGCTACCACTAAGCGCGTTAGCTGGGTTTTTTCTAGCGCTTTTTGACATTTGAATACTAAAGTTTTAATAACTGCATCTTGAAAAGCAAAAGCAATGGCTCTTTTTGCCGTCTCATCTTGCTGACTTTTTTCCCATACAACTCTTGCATGAGTTTTTAAGCCACTAAAACTAAAGGCATAATTATCCTTGTTACACATAGGAAGGGGGAAAGGCTTGAAAGGAAGTGGGGTGTCTTTAGGGTTAGGGTATAAGTCGGCAAGGCTTGCAAGTTTCGGGCCTCCTGGGTAAGCAAAGCCAAGGATTTTGGCTGTTTTATCAAAAGCTTCTCCTACCGCATCATCCAAAGTTTCCCCAAGGATTGTATACTTGCCTAAGTTTTTTGCCTCAATAAGCATGGTATGCCCGCCCGATACTAAAAGCGCCAGAAAAGGAAACTTAAGGCTCTTATCAGCGAGAAAGGCTGATAGTATATGTGCCTCTAAATGGTGCACCGCAAACGCTTTAATATTAAGCGCAAAAGCCAAACTTTTAGCAAAACACGCCCCAGTTAAAAGCGCGCCAATAAGCCCAGGACGACTTGTGTAAGCAATGGCATTAATGTCTTTTAAGCTCATATTAGCTTTATTTAGTACTTCTTCAAGTAAAGGGATTAAATGCTCGATATGGTTACGTGAAGCAAGCTCAGGGACAACTCCCCCATAGGGGATGTGTAAACTAATTTGGGAAAAGAGCGCGTGGCTTAGTAAGCCTTTGGTAGTATCGTACAAGGCTAAACCAGTTTCGTCGCATGAGGTTTCAACTCCTAGGACTAGCATGCTTAAGGCCTAAAACAAGCAACAATTTCTTCCAAGCGGGCGTTATTATCATAGTGAATAACCAATTTACCCTTACCTGATTTCGCTGCTTTTATTTCCACTTTGGTTTTTAACTTTTCTACTAATATTTGCTCAATACCTGTAATAACAGGAAGTTTTTCTATATTTTTAGGATAAGTTGCCGCAGGATCTTTTTTAAGTTGGGCTACTAACTTTTCAGTTGCACGTACAGTTAAATTTTTTGCAATAACAAGCAGGGCTGCTTCAATCTGTAAGCTTTTATCTAGCATTAAAAGCGCTCTTGCATGTCCCATTTCAAGCTGATTTGCATCCAGATATTCTTGGACTTTAGGTTCTAGGTTTAAAAGCCGTAATAGATTGCTGATGGTGGAGCGCGATTTGCCTAATAAATCTGCTACTTGCTGATGAGTTAAAAAACGCATTTTCAGCAATTGATCCATTGCCTTAGCAGCTTCTAGGACTTTTAAATCTTCCCGTTGCAGATTTTCTACTAAAGCAATTACTAAAGCTTCTTCATCAGTTACAGACTTTATAATGACCGGAATTTCTTTAAGTCCTAAAACCTTACAAGCGCGCCAACGTCTTTCTCCTGCAAGAATTTCGTAGTTTCCACTATTAAGCGCGCGTACTATTATAGGCTGAAGCAAGCCTTGTTGTTTAATAGAGCTTGCTAATTCTTCAATAGCTTCAGGGGAAAAAACCCGTCTTGGTTGATATTGTCCTGGTTTAATAACATCAATAAATAGCGTTTGCTTAGAGATAGAATCTTCCTTGGGGGCGACATTTCCTAATAAAGCGGATAAATTCTTGCCTAAGGCGGTACGTTTTACTGTAGTCATGTAAATTCCTTACTCCATAGTCATAGTCTGCTTATTCAATATTTCTGCTGCTAACACCATATAAGCTGCAGCTCCTGCTGAATGGCGGTCGTAGTGCATAGCTGGCATACCATAGCTAGGTGCTTCGGCCAATCTTACGTTGCGCGGAATAACGGTGCGATAGATTTTCTCTGCAAAATGATCTAGAAGTTGGCTTGAGACATCAGCGCACAACCTACTTCTAACATCGTACATAGTGCGTAAAATGCCTTCTATGCTTAACGAAGGGTTAACCGTTTGCCTAACTTGGTCTATGGTTGTAATAAGATCGGCTAAGCCTTCTAGGGCAAAATATTCACATTGCATAGGTATAAGTACTGAGTCTGCAGCAACCAATGCATTAAGGGTTAAAGTATTTAAAGAAGGCGGGCAGTCAATTAAGATAAATTCATAAATATCTTTAACTGTGTTTAACGCGTTAGCTAACACTTGTGCGCGCTGCTCTCTTGTTACTAGATGAACTTCTGCCTCAGTTAAATCAGCATTTCCTGGGAGTAAATCATAATTAAATTTGGTATTAATAATCGCTAAATCAATTGCACATTGTTCCATTAAAACATCATTTACACTTTTGGCTACTTTATGCTTATCAACACCTGAGCCCATGGTAGCGTTACCTTGGGGGTCCATATCAATTAGCAAAACTCTTTGCTTATTATATGCTAAGGACGATGCAATATTTATGGTTGAAGTGGTTTTGCCAACGCCACCTTTTTGATTTGTAATTGCAATCCCCTTTGCCATGCTAATCCTTAACTATCTTCAATACAGATAATACAACGAGCGTCTTTAAGATAAGGAAGCTGATAATTATAGCGCGTATAGGCCTTATCAAGTATTGCGCATTCATCTTCTCCAGATTCTCCTTTCATAAAAAGCCACCTCCCGTTAGGCATAATTAAAGGTGCAGTCCATTTGATAAGCTCTGCAATACTTCCTACGGCCCGAGAGATGACTGTATCAAAACGCACCTTGCCTTGGTAGTCTTCTACTCTACCATGGACAACTTCTACATTGGCTAATTTTAAGGTACGCACTACATTTTCCAAAAAACGCACTTTTTTCCCTATACTTTCAAATAAAAAAACTTTTTTATTTGCAAAATATAATGCTAAAGGAATTCCAGGCAAACCTGCACCAGTTCCAACATCGGCAATAATATCTCCTTTAATATAAGGTACAACTGCAAGGCTATCTAGAATATGTTTAGAGACCATATCTAGTGGGTTACGTATAGCTGTTAGGTTATAAGTCTGATTCCATTTAGCTAATAAATCTAGATAAGCTAATAAAGAAACAGGATCGGTTTTAAGCCCCATTTTTTCAAGCCCTAAGACTAAAGTTTCCTTTAAGTTATCATCTTTCAAATTTTAACCTTTTTTAAATGAACCATGAGTAACGATATCGCTGCCGGGGTTACTCCAGAAATCCTTCCTGCTTGGGCTAAGGTTTTAGGCTTTACGGTTGAGAGCTTTTGCCTAACCTCGAGTGATAAACCTATCACTGCCTCATAATCAAAAGAGGCGGGTATGATTGTACTTTCTTGCTTTTGCATCCTTGCTATTTCTAGCTCTTGCCTATCGATGTAGCCTTTATATTTTATTTCTGTCGTTATAAAAGTGGCTAAGTCTTCTTCTAAAATAGGCAAACTAAGACAGGTGACATTTTGCAGTTTAGCATAATCAACTTCGGGGCGCTTTAATAACTCACTAGCTTTTACGTCATGTTGTAAAGGTGCGGCTAAGTCTAGCTCATGCGTTGTTCGTACCCAGGTATTTTGCAAAATAGCTTTTGTCTTTTTTATGGCGTCTTGTTTAACATTAAATGCTGCCCACCTTTTATCTTTTACTAAGCCTAAAGCACGGCCTTGCCCGGTTAAACGCAAGTCTGCATTATCTTCACGTAATAATAAGCGATACTCAGCTCTTGAGGTAAACATCCTATAAGGCTCGGTTGTGCCACAGGTAATTAAATCATCAATTAAAACGCCAATATAAGCTTCATCACGTTTTAAGGTCCAAAGGTCTTTTTCTTTAACCCATAATGCGGCATTTACGCCTGCAACTAAGCCTTGCGCTGCTGCTTCTTCGTAGCCTGTTGTGCCATTTATTTGCCCGGCAAAAAATAAATTTGCAATTGGTTTAGTTTGTAAATAAGGAGTAAGTCCTCTTGGATCAAAATAATCATATTCAATCGCATAACCAGGCCTTGTAATATGTGCATTTTCAAAGCCTATGATACCGCGGACAAACTCAACTTGGACTTCAAAAGGTAGGCTTGTTGAAATTCCATTAGGATAAATTTCGTGGGTTGTTAAACCTTCAGGCTCGACAAAAATCTGATGCGAGGCTTTAGTATGAAAACGGACTATTTTATCTTCTATAGAAGGACAATAACGCGGCCCTACACCTTCAAACATCCCGCTATACATAGGTGAAGTATGTAAGTTATCTCTAATTACAGCATGGGTTTTTTCAGTAGTATGCGTAATATAGCAAGGCCTTTGGGGAGGATGCATATCCCTGCTGCCTAGATATGAAAATACAGGTCTTGGGTCATCGCCATATTGGATTGTCATCTTACTGTAATCAAGTGTGCGGCCATCTATACGCGGCGGAGTACCAGTTTTTAAACGCCCAACTGGTAAACCTAAATCACGTAAACAGTCCGCTAAAGCAATGGCAGGTGGATCGCCTGCTCGGCCTGCTGCTTTATTACGCATTCCAACATGTACTTTACCTTGGAGAAAAGTCCCCACAGTCAAAACAACTGCTCTTGCGCGCAAAGTAAGGCCAAGCTCCGTAACAACTCCACCCACGCGCTCGCCTTCAATAATTACCTTATCTACTGCTTGTTGAAATAAAGTAACATTAGGGGCAACCTGTAAACATAAACGAATAGCTTGGCGGTATAAAACTCTGTCTGCTTGAATCCTTGTTGATCTTACGGCTCTACCCTTAGATCTATTTAACAATCTAAATTGAATGCCAGCTTCATCAGCTGCCAAAGCCATAGCGCCATCTAAAGCATCTATTTCTTTGACCAAATGGCCTTTGCCTATCCCACCAATAGCTGGGTTACAAGACATTTGGCCGAGAAGGTCTAAATTATGGGTAAGTAGCAAAGTATCAGCGCCCATGCGAGCAGCTGCTAAAGCAGCTTCTGTGCCTGCGTGCCCTGCGCCTACTACAATTACGTCATATAGTTTTGTAAGGTCCATAGTGTATAAAGCTAAATAAAAGTTCAATAGGATACGCTGTTGTACAAATAATTGCTAGCATGATTGCAATAACTAAGCTGGTGCGAACTCAAAATTATCTAGTGAAGGCTCACCATCATCAGGCTTTGGAATAACCGGCACTTTAACCACTGGATTTTCAAAGTCATCTAATGTCAGCGCTCCTGCTTTAGCATCTAACTCATTAAATTCATCCGCATATTTTTTGCCAAATTTATTCGTATCATCAAAATTAGGAAAAAATTTATCATCATGTTTCAATGGCTTAATATCTTCGAGCCAATTTTTTATTTGCCAATTCAATAAGCATATTAGTCCAACAAAAGCAATAATTGCAGGAACTGCCCAAACTATAGGTAAAAATACCAAGGAACTAAAAATAGCTATTGGAAAAGCAAGATGCATGAAGGTACGTATAACAGTCTTTTTACGTAAATATCTAATATACTCAACATCATGAGTATTACGTGCTAATAATTCTTTTATGTTTAAATAAAGCTGTCTTTTGGTGTTTTCATCAAGGCCCGGTTTATTAAACTTTGCTATTAAGCCTTCTGCAGCCTCGCGTCTTTGATCTATTGAGGCATTTATTTTTGCGCCTTCAATAGCAGCATTTGCCCCTGCAAAAACAATTGTCAAACAAAACCACACACATGCACCGACTAAGCTCATAGTCAAGAAGCCGGCAATACCAACAATAAAAAATCCACACATAACTCCAAATGCACACATGATGCTAACGGTATAAGCCATTTCATTCCATAATGCGTATTTTTGATATTTCCAATCAATGCTAAGTTGTACTTTAGCAGCCTTAATTTCTTCATTCGTCTTTTTCAAATAAATAAGTTGATTTTCAAGTGCGGCACGTTCTTCACCCTGGTTTTGCAGTGCGTGCACTGCTAAAACCCTTTCAATTTCGCTAATTTTTATTCTTAATTTAAGATCTTGATCGTCTAGAGCCTCTAACTTTTTGTGATATTCATTTCTAAGCTCTATATACCTTGCAATGGTTAAGATTATGTCAACGACTAAACTTGCTATAGTAAAAACAGCACCTGCAAAGCCCAAAGTCGACGAAAGTGGCCCTACTAAATACACGAAGGTTAAAAGGTTAACTGCACACCATAAAATGTCATTAAGAATAATATATTTACGCAAACCAGTAACGTCACTATAAAAACGCGGCAAGGCGCCTTTGTCTTCTAATGCAACTAATGGGGTTTGTACTGGATTCCAGTTACTCACAGCTTGTTGAATTGCTTCTCCTAGCTCAAGAAAAAAAAGTCTATAGATATATAAAAACACTGACAGAAACCCCATTGGCCAATGTAAACTTTTTACGCAAGTATCTAGATCAGCTTGATATTTAAAGCGATAATCAAATTCAGCGGTCATATACTCTATAAAAGCTGACATAGTACTTACCCCAGCAATCCAGTGATTCCGTCTATTCTCGTTAACAAAAGCGATAACTTTACGTTGAGTGTTTAGTCGGTCTTCCATAGGATCATTTAAGGCTTTTATTAATTCGGTGAATTTCCTTGCCTCGGCAACCATTTGCTGCACTTGCTTTTGTTGCGAATAATCAGGTTGATGTAGGGAATCAAGGTGTGCATATAAGCCTAAATAGCCTAAAGGGTGTTCCCGCCCTGCGGCAACGATTAATGGATCATCAATGTAATCTAGTTGAGCTAATTTATCACAACATGCTTGAATGTCATCGCAACACGCTTTCAATTTTGCTTTACGTTTACGATTCATCTGCTCTTGAGCGTCCATTCTAAGCAAAAAGATGGCATTAATTAAAAAGGTACGCTCAGCTTGTTTTTGTTCGACAGACATGTATTTATAGCGCCCAGGATTTGAATCACCTAGTTTTTTCCGAAAATAAGCAAGATCCCCTATTTGGTTAAATATTTTTACATTTGAATAAACATCTAATTGAGCATGCGTCATAACTCACCTAATAATATTTACGCACTATGATCTAATTTATAACATATTATATATATAAAAAGCAAGTGAAATGTGATAAAATTTATCAAAAATAGGAAAAGAAGTACCCCGTAGGTTGGGCCAAGGCCCAACCTACGGGGTACTTCTTTGGGAGCGTTAGCGGATGAATTAATGCAAATGTGCGATAAATGCGCCTAATATAACATACGCGATAAATTTAAATAAAATAAGCCAAAGAGCAGCATCGACTTCAAACCCACCTGCGTCAGGAATTAAACTTTTGGAGTAATGAATGAAAGGTTGAGTGATACCATTAACCGCTTCTTTGACTGAATCAATAATATCTGGCGAATACCAATTAAATAATATACGCAAAACCATTGCAAAAAATAGCAAATTGCATATATAAACCAAAGGATCGAAAACCATATAAAAAGGCAATTTCCACAGCGGCATCCGTGTGCCAAAATCCAGTAAAGGTGCAATAAACCCATGGACTACTTCTACGCAAAAAACTGCAATAACCGCAGGCCAGTCATACTTAGTTATCTTTACCTTACCCATAAGTTTGCTAAAAGGCTCGGTAAGAGCATTAGTATAATACAGCATTTCTTTATGGAGATGGTTATTAGAACTAACCTGAAAAAATATTAAAGTGATTCGCAAAATAAGCCCATAAAGAATTATGCTAATAACAAACCCAAATAGTGAACTAATAAAGCCCATTTTGTCTCTCCTTCTTTGATATTATTTAATGTTTCACTATACCCAAGATTTTCTTATTGCGCAATTTACGCACGCAAGCCAGCCCTTTTATTTCTGCTAAAGTGCAATTAGTAAATAACTGGAGCAAACTCCAGCAAGTAGACCAAATAAATGGCCTTCCCAGGAAACTCCTTTTTCGCTGGGGAAAATACCAAAAAATATGGCAGCGAAGTAATATAAGCTAACAACTCCCAGTATAATGCTAAGCACGCCACCCCCATGATATATATTCATGACTAAAAATCCCCAATAACCACTAATAAGACCGCTTGCTCCTATATGTAAACCTTTTTTACCAAAACACCACACTAAAAACCCACTGATAAGCGTAATGGTAACAGTTACAAACAAGTAACACTTAAGTCCTTGCACCAAAACAAAGTCACTTAGTGCAACAAGAGGGATCAAATTAAAAAAAAGGTGGTTAAAGTCTGCATGTAAAAAAGGGGAAAAAACAATTCCTAAAAGGCCTATTGGGTTACGCGGTAATATGCCTAAATACAAAAGACGACCGCCTAATAAAAGGTTTAAAAACCATACAGCAAATAAAACTATAACTATTGCTTCTAAAATAGGTAATGCTGCCTTGGTATGTTCGGCAATCGC
>Ga0155588_1087_pt1 | contig 16512 bp, 10 predicted proteins | sample RifCSPhighO2_12_FD_107245 | JGI IMG/M metagenome (GOLD analysis project Ga0155588, IMG submission 107245) | Gammaproteobacteria bacterium RIFCSPHIGHO2_12_FULL_41_15
CAATAATAGCAGCGATATTTAAATGATTGGCCGTATACATGGTCGCCATCGCGATAGCTTCATCGATACGCTGAAAGCGACATTCCACGCGATGACGGGAAACATGTGATCGCGGTTGGCTTTCTGCTACCACACAAGTACGAGCCATCGCTTGTACGGCTAACACAGGATAATCTCCCACCGCTGTTTCTGCTGATAACATCACCGCATCGGTGTTATCCAGGACGGCGTTAGCAACATCCGATACTTCTGCCCGTGTAGGAACAGAATTATGAATCATCGACTCCATCATTTGAGTTGCAATAATGACAGGTTTATCTAAGCTGCGGGCGTGATGAATAATATCTTTTTGCACCAAGGGGACTTCCGCATCGCCGATTTCTACTGCCAAATCACCTCGTGCAACCATCACTCCATCGCTCGCTGCGATAACAGCATCCATGTTGTTCACCGCTTCGGTGCGTTCGATTTTGGCAATGACTCCTGCCGTACCGCGTTCTCCTTCAATTAAATGTCTGGCGCGTAACACATCTTCAGCGTGACGTGGAAAAGATACAGCAATATAATCCACCTCTTGTTTTAATGCCCATTTGAGATCTTCAATGTCTTTATCGGTCAGCGATGGCGCCGACAACCCGCCACCGCGTCGATTAATGCCTTTATGGTTAGAAAGCTCGCCCCCCGTTTCTACGTGACAAATGATTTTAGAACCTTTCACTTCTTTAACGTGAAATTCAATGCGCCCATCATCTAATAACAACACATCCTCTGGGCCTACATCTTTGGGCAATAATTTGTAATCGATACCCACCGCTTGCTGATTTCCCGCTTGGGGAGCTAAGGCGGCATCTAAAATAAAAATATCCCCTGTTTTTAAAACAATTTTTCCTTCTTTAAAACTGGATATGCGAATTTTGGGCCCTTGTAGATCGGCTAAAATGCCGATCACTCGTTCTTGTCTTTCAGCCGCTTTACGCACCGCTTTAATACGTTGTCCGTGTTTTTCATGGGTGTCGTGCGAAAAATTCACGCGAACGATATCGACGCCTTCATGAATAATTTGTTCTAATATTTTAGGATCATCGGTCGCAGGTCCTAGTGTTGCGATGATTTTAGTACGTCTCAACATATGGTTTTTGTTTTTGCTCATGTGCGTATCGACCTCACTGCTTGGCGCGGTTTTCTAGTATAGCGATAGCGGGTAATGTTTTCCCTTCTAAAAACTCCAAAAAAGCACCGCCCCCCGTACTAATATAGGAAATTTGTTGAGAAATGCCGAATTGCTCTAGTGCGGCTAAGGTATCCCCGCCACCGGCGATAGAATAGGCCGAACTGGCCGCAATGGCCGACCCTAATGCGCGAGTACCGTGGCTAAACGCCTCAATTTCAAATATGCCGAGAGGGCCATTCCACACAATCGTTCCTGCCTGCGCCATCCACGCAGGATAATTCGCAGTGGTTGCGGGTCCTACATCGACAATATAATCATCGTGAGCGACTTCTTCTACGCGCTTAATCCGTGCTTTTGCATCAGGCATTATTTGCTGGGTAACGACCACATCTTGCGGCAGTGGAATAGAAACCCCTTTGCGTGCAGCTTTCTCGAAAAAAGCGGTTGCATGGTTCACCCAATCGCTTTCATATAACGATTTTCCAATCGGATACCCTTTGGCTTTCAAGAAAGTATTAGCGATGCCGCCACCGACAATCAATTGATCCACTTTTTCTAATAAAGCTTCTAATAAATGAATTTTAGTCGATACCTTGGAGCCACCCACAATGGCAATAAGCGGTCGCTTGGGATGGGTGAGCATTTTCGTTAATACCGCTACTTCAGCACTTAATAGTGGCCCAGCGCAAGCGATGGGCGCATATTCCGCCACACCCACCGTGGAGGCTTCTGCACGATGTGCTGTGGCAAATGCATCCATCACAAAAATATCGCAGAGTGCCGCCATGCGTTGGGCCAGCACGGGGCTATTTTCTTTTTCCCCTACCTGAAAACGCACATTTTCGCATAAAACTACATGACCCGGTGCTACATCGACCCCGGATAACCATTCTTTTAATAAAGGAACGGGTTGATTTAATTCACGACTCAACGCTTGCGCGACAGGAGCTAATGAATATTGGGGGTCCCATTGCCCTTCGTGAGGACGTCCCCAATGTGATAACAATATCACACGGGCCTGTGCTTTGAGCGCTATTTCCAGGGTGGGTAAGGCACGTAGAATACGTTCGGCATTGGAAATAACGCCCTCTTGCATAGGCACATTGAAATCTTCACGAATCAATACGCGTTTTTGAGCGAGACTCATATCAGATAAATGTAAAAAAGTAGGATGGGACACAATCATCTCAGCGTGCGGTTAACCAAGCGTTGGCGACGTCCAACATGCGATTAGAGAAACCCCACTCGTTATCATACCACGACACTACTTTTATTAAATTGCCGATCACTCGCGTTTGTCCGGCATCATAGATGGAAGAATAAGCGCTGTGATTAAAATCGATGGAAACCAGAGGTTCTTCGTTATAAGCCAATATTTCTTTGAGTGGACCTTGAGAAGCTGCTTTCATGCGTTGGTGAATGTCTTGTACGGAAGCGGTTTTTTTACATTGCACGGTTAAATCTACCACCGATACATTGATCGTCGGCACGCGAATCGCATAACCGTCCATTTTGCCATTCAATTCGGGCAATACGAGTCCGACGGCAGAGGCAGCGCCTGTTTTGGTGGGTATCATGGATTGTGCGGCAGCACGCGCGCGATGCCAATCCACGTGATAACTATCAGTCAGTTTTTGATCGTTAGTGTATGAATGGACGGTGACCATCAAGCCGCTTTCAATATGCCAAGCGTCATGCAATATTTTAGCGATCGGCGCTAAACAGTTGGTGGTACAAGAGGCATTAGATAGGATGGTATCGCTCGATCGTAGAGTTTGTTCATTAACTCCGTACACAATCGTTTTGATGTTCCCTGCTGGCGCAGAAATCAATACTTTTTTGGCACCGGCCACAAGATGAACATTCGCTTTCTCTAGACTCGCGAACAATCCCGTACACTCCAATACCAGATCAATACCCCACGCTTTCCAAGGCAGTTTTTGAGGATCCCGTTCTGCTGACACTTTGATTTTATGCCCATTGATGATTAAATCATGCCCGCTCGTGTGAATCTCACCCGGGAATCGCCCGTGGACACTATCATATTTCGTCAAATGTGCGTTGGATGCTAGATCGGCCAAATCATTGATAGCAATAATTTGGAAATCATTATATTTTTTCGATTCAAAAAACGCTCTTAAAATATTTCGACCAATTCGTCCATATCCATTAATGGCTACGTTATATGTCATCGATATTCTCCGCTAATTACCTATCTGAAGGGGGTGACGGGTGATGCACTTCACACGGTAATCCCAGCAGCGTGTGGATTTCAGCGATCACGTGTGACGCACTCAGTCCGTATTCTTGTAATACCGTTTTATAAGGTGCCGATGCACCAAATCGATGTAGCCCGATCACTTTTCCTGCATCTCCTACCCAAGAATACCAATAATCGGGAACGCCCGCCTCGATGGCCAAGCGCTTAGTGATGTTACGCGGTAACACTGCTTCGCGATATCGTTCTTCTTGAGCACGGAATACTTCGCAACAGGGTAAAGATACCACCCGCACTGAAATGCCCTGTAATTGCAACTGTTGTGCAGCTTCTACGGCAATAGTCACTTCTGATCCGGTGGCCATCAGAATAGCTTCTATGGTGTCGGGTGCTTCCCACAACACATAACCTCCTCTGGCAATTTGGGCTAATTGATCTACATGACGCGATTGATGAGTCACCGGTTGTCGTGTAAGCAACAAACAACTGGGACCTGAGTGTTCTATGGCAGCTTGCCATGCAACCGCTGTTTCTACCCCATCGCCAGGACGCCATACATTCAAACCGGGGATCAAGCGCAACGAAGCCAGTTGTTCGATGGGTTGATGCGTAGGTCCATCTTCCCCCAGCCCAATGGAATCATGCGAATAAACAAAAATAACATGGGCTTGCATCATGGCCGCCAAGCGGACAGCATTGCGTGCATAATCTGAAAAAGTGAGAAAGGTTCCTCCAAAAGGAATAATGCCGCCATGGATAGCTAGTCCATTCATAATGGCAGACATCGCAAATTCGCGAACACCGTATTTAATATAATTTCCATGACGCTGATTTTTTCCTAAAGTGATAGCGCCAGCCCATTCAGTGCAATTAGATTCTGATAAATCAGCAGAACCACCCACTAATTCGGGTAATAGGGGAGCAAAAGTGTTGAGACAGTGCAATGAGTCTTTGCGCGTGGCGTTGTTTTTCCCTTGTGTTTGCATATCCCTCATCAATGAGTGAATCTTTACACGCCAAGCATCGGGTAATTCACCACGCGTGCGGCGCCAAAATTCTTGAGCTAAATCGGGATATTGTTTAGCGTAATGCGCCATGCGGTTTTTCCAGTCGTTTTCTGCAGCCTCTCCCTTTGATCGAGCATTCCATGCGTCGTAAATGTCATCAGGAATCACAAAAGGCGGATGGGGCCAATGTAAAGCTGCCCGAGTCAGTGCCACTTCTTCTTCGCCGAGTGGGGCACCGTGTGCTGCGGCACTGCCTGCCAAGCGAGGCGCGCCGTAGGCAATTTGAGTTTTACAACAGATAAGACTGGGTTTGTCGGTGATGGCTCTAGCTTCTTGAATCGCTTGATGAATAGCTTCTGGGTCGTGGCCATCGACAGCGGGGATGACGTGCCAATGATACGCTGCAAATCGTTCAGGCGTATTATCTGTAAACCACCCTTGTACATTGCCGTCGATAGAAATGCCATTATCGTCGTAAAATACGATCAACTTTCCCAAACTTAATGTGCCTGCCAACGAACAAGCCTCGTGAGAAATACCTTCCATCAGACATCCATCACCCACAAACACGTAAGTATGATGATCAACGATGGTATGACCGGGTCGATTGAAAGTTTCTGCAAGAATCTGTTCAGCAATAGCGACACCAACACCATTAGCCAGCCCTTGACCCAGAGGTCCTGTGGTCGTCTCGATACCCATAGAAACATCTTTTTCAGGATGGCCCGGAGTCCGTGAGTGCAACTGCCGAAATTGGCGAATGTCTTCCAGTGATAGATCAAAGCCAGTGAGGTGTAGTAACGCATACTGCAACATCACTCCATGACCATTCGATAAAATAAATCGATCTCGGTTAGGCCACTCTGGGTTTTTCGGATTAAATTGAAGAAAATCACGCCACAGCACTTCAGCGATATCGGCCATGCCCATCGGCATGCCAGGATGACCCGACTGGGCCTTTTGAACAGCATCCATGGCCAATACACGAAGGGCATTGGCACAATCACGACGTGAAGGCATGAAGCGCGTATCCTGGTTATCTTTTGAGAAACAGGGGCTAATGATACCCTGTGTGCTAAATCATCGCAATCTGGTGATCTGCATCTGGCGATCTGCGTAGAGTCCTGTCATCCCGAACGCGAGCGGAGCCGAAGCGGAGGGATCTCATCAAATTTTACCTCTTGCAATTAAGCAGGGTCCATAAGAGAAGTGCGTCCAGTGAAGTAAGCCACCATCGTACCTTATTGTGTTAGCAGTGTAAAAAATCTATCGGATGAAATGTTTGTATCCACGTTAGATGCTTGGTCTAGAGTAGCAGGCTGTTCAGTCAATTGAACACCTTCCAAGTGAGTTAGCACAGATTCCATTGTATGTTCTCCAGTTGCAAGAGTCGGTTCAATGTCTAAATTAGTTACAATAGTCGATGTATTCAAATTATTCGACAGTAGTAATAAAGAAACATCTGATGTCGTTTCAGGGAACAAACGATGAAGGCTTGCAATAAGAGGACTATCCGGCGACTCAAGGCCTACATTACTGGCATGAATAGATTGAATTAGTGCATTTTTATCTTCTTCTAATACTTTCACTATTCGTTCCCGTTCTTGAGTATATTGTTTTATTAAGTCCAGATTGATTAAATTATGTAGCATAAAACCAAGTACTTGTCGTTTTATATCCTTTGCACCATAGGCCAATAGTAAATTGGCCAGAATAGACGATTCATTTGCAACGGCTATATGCAGTGCAGCTGTTCCTGTCTTAAATTTCAGTCTAATGAAACTATTATCAGTGAGAGAAGTAAATGCCAATAATAATTTTGTCATTATAATGTTATTGTTTTTAACAGCTATCATGAGCACAGTGGAGCCATCGCGTGTAGTTTGCTTAAGGCGAGCACCATAACAAAGGAGCAAATAAGCAATTAACAGACCATTAGTTTCAACCGCGATCCGTAAAGGAGTAGTCTTAAGCTCACTGAAGTTAATATTTGGGTCAGCCCCAGCATCAAGCAATGATACTACTATAGATAAATAATTATTGGCCACAGCAACAACGAGTGGGGACCCCCATAGTTTCGAGCTTTTATTGGGTTTTGCCCCGTAAGCTATTAATTTACAAACCAAATCTTTCATACCATACTGAGCCGCAATAAATAATGGATTTCTTCCACGATTATCTGCAAGATTAGGATTGGCTTTATGATCCAACAAAAGATTAGTTATGCCCTCGTTTTGATGTTTAACTGCCAATAACAAGGGGGTTTGACCATCGATATCACCCTGGTCTATATTTAACTTCTTACCTGAATTTAATAACAAACTTACCTGCTCAAAATTCTGTAGTTCTACCGCCAGGTGTAAACATGTCCTTTTATCTTTCCTAGTAACAGTTGCTTGCGTTTTTTTTACACGAAGTAATGCGCTTGTCATTGCACTGCTACTATTTAAAATTGCAAGGTGCAATGGCGTTGATCCATCATACAGTGGCATGTTTGGTTTAATTTTTTCATGTGATAACAAAATTTCCGCAGTGGATACACTATCTCGTTGAACAGCAATGTGTAATGGTGTTACCCTATCAAAAGTTATTTTGTTCACATTGCCACCATGATTAATCAAATATTGCACCATCCCATCTTGGCCATTCAATACCGCAACGTGTAATGCTGTCATACCATTACCTGCATTTTTTATTTTTAAAATACCAACTTGATTCACGGTGGCTTTATTTACCAACTGCTGAGCTTCTGTCTCTTTCCCTTCTGAAATAGCTTGCTGTAATGGAGATAATTGAGTGAAATGCATAAAAAGAGGTGATGCGATATATTGTTCATATCTCCTACGAGCTTCCTCTCTTACATCATGAATGATCCTGGGTATCGCATAATAAGTTTCACCTGGTATTACGGGTGGAAGCTCTTGAAGTGTAAAACCAACTTGTATTGTTAAGGTGAGTATATAAGTAGTAGTAACAGCACCAATTGTTTCCTTTTCTTTTCCTGTTCCGGAAATTGTCAATCTGGTGGGTACAGCACCATATTGAATAAGAGTTACCATGATGCTTTCATAGAGACTCGAGGCAGTCAGCAAAGATCGCAATTGTTCGTACGTGTAGTGGTGATGATATGATCTATCGTATTTTTTTGTAAATCCAAACATCAAATATGCTAATGTAATAGCAGAGACATTTTTTCTCATCAAATCTGAATAAGCCTGTTCTCTTGTGGCAAAGTGTTGGTATCCGACACCTTCGTATCCGCCGCCGTCTTCGGAAGGAATACTTTTAATAACTGCGTCTGGCAATAAATACAACGCCGCTTCACTTGCAGGGTTAGCCTGATGCCCGAGCAATAATCCAGTCATTTCCACATTCCCTTGTGCTACTGCCAGTGTTAATGGGGTAAAGTGAAAACGGCCGCCATTATAAGAACAATTATAAGAACAATAACTTTCTTGGTCCAATGAAGCGCCATAACTCAATAACAAATTAACCATACTCACTCCACATCTATAGTTAACAGCCATAGCTAAGGGTGTTAAAAACCATTCGGAAGTATCTATAACCATGTTTCTCAAAATCTGTAATTCTGGAATGAAAGACACTTGTTGCACATTCACACCATGCTCTAACAACAATTGGACAATCGAAATATTGCCATTTTCAATAGCTCTACCCAAAGGAGTAATCTTAGTTGAAGTCATTTTCACTTGATTAGCCAATAAAAGGGCTACCATTTGCACTAAATTATTTTGAACTGCCTTATTGAGAGCCGTAGATCCTCCCGTGGCACCATAGAAAAATAAAATGCAAATTATTTCTAAATCGTTATTTCCAGCTGCAATAGTAAGTGCTTTTCTTTTCTGAGAGTCACGCTGATTAACATTAGCACCGTATTGTAGCAAAAGAGTAACCAGGTCAAGCCGCCTTGCTTCGGTTGCTGTATGAAGTGGTGGAATACCTCCCTTGTCTGTTCTATTTGTTTTATTTACCTTAGCTCCATTTAGAAGTAAATATTCTACATCCTTACAAGTTGCAGTCGGCGCAGCAATCCAACCCAGTAATGCGCTTTGTTTCCCCATTTGGCTCTCCTAATGGATTTCATTAATTTTCAAATCTGAAGTTAAATTCTTTAAAGTACAGTACATCTATACCCATTTCACTTGAAATTGTGAAGTATACAGGAGTTTCACACTGGTGCGAAACACAAGGCAGTGGGAGCTTACGGAGCGATCACCCATACATAGGAGTATCCAGTCTATATTTCTAATCCAAATAACTTTTGTTCAGCACCAAGGCTTTCTAACAACGCATACTCTTCTGAATCCAACGCATCATTTAAAAAATCCTTTCGAAGTTCAGCTGCCTCCTGTGCAGAATGCACATCCTCTACCCTAATACCCAAAGATACTAAGCTGCGTTGCTCTACTGCTGTAAAAAAGTGATTTCTCTTCTGATTGATACCCCCTAGACATTGGCTCATATCCCTCAACAACACATTATCTTCTTCTGTTTTACTAGCCTTTACGAGCAATTTATCACGTTGTTCAATTAAGTGTTGATCCATCGTTCCTACTAATTCTTCAACGATCCGTTGCGTTTTTTGCAAATATTGATGATATTCGTTTTCTTTTCTTACTGCAGTAAATACCATTTTAGATTCTAGTTTAAGAGCTTCAGATATCGATTGGTAAAACTTTTTTCGATCCAAGTCCTTGGCACTATCTCTCTTTCTATACACTCCATATTGAGCTGCGTTTACTGTAGCAGTAGCAAAAATAGCCGCCAAAGAAATCCAGCCTGCAGGGCCGCTTAAAAGTAAAATACTCGTAGTAATACCAACAGTGACAATCCCTGCGGCTACATTCACCGAGTTATTGATGTTTTTTACCTCCGTTCTTTGCTTATTATCTGCAATAGTCTGGCCAATCAACTGCGCTAGACTAGACTCACTCATAGCAATATTCAATTTTAATGCTGATTCAAAAACTTCAGCAGCTCCCGCTCTTTTAACATGACCAGTCAACAATTCACAATGATCTGCTAGCAAACCCATACTGGAAACCAGCCAGTCTTTAGCATTTTCAGCACCCCAATAAATCAAATACTGCAGTACTTTACCATAAATATATACTAAAGACTTGTGAGTTCGATCACTTAAGTGAGCACCATCCGCTATTAAAGTTAAAAACATATCCTGTTCTAGTTTCTTCATTATAGTGAAGTCGTCTTGTTGTTCATCAATAACACCAATAGAATCACATTTTCCACTCAAAGTCTTAATAAACAGTTCATCAGCTAAACGCTGTTCCCTTCTTTCGATTTGACATCTTATTGTAGTTATTCTAACAAATGTATCTGACAGTAGCTGTTTTTGCCACTTTTCGATTAGTGGATTTTTGTCTGGATGCATAATACTTGCTAGTTTTCTGAAAATTTTTTCACGGTCTTTTGTGTTCGTTTCACCAACAAACAAAAAATTCTCTAGACCATTGTCATCATCAGCAAATTGCTTGATCCGTTGACATATTTTGACGGTTTGTTCCAACCGCACGTTTCCTGCATTGCCTGCTTGCTCATCGCAATTAGTTAAGAAATCAGTTATACTGAGTCCATTTTGATCCTCTCTCATATTGCCTCCGAATTTTAAGGTTTATTCGCAGCAATAGTTGCTTTGTGAGAAGCATACATTCCTCCAGAACCAGTTGCGACAGAAGTTGCAACAACAATGCTTCCTACTACTATTGTCTTTTTTGCCGCTTGTTTCGCTGCCTCTTCCGCTGCTTTTTTCAGAGCATTTGCTCCAACAGCTACTGTGCCTCCACCCGCTACACCTGTAAGAATACTGGCACCGAATAACGTATAACTTGCATAGCGCCATTTTTTAGCTGTCGATCCTTCTTCAATCTCATCTGGATTGATAGCAGTGGGCGGGTCAATGTCTGGTGCTGGTGGCGGTGGTGGACGCATCTCACACTTTTCAAGTTCGATCAATAGCTTTGTAATAGAGGGATTTTCTTTACCCAATTGTATTTGCTGATGGTAAAAAATTAGAAGTATCTGTTTTTGTTGATTGAAAGCTTGGTAATATCGAGTAATAAACTCAGCATCTTGCCCCGCATTATGCTGATTGACTAAATCATAAATCTTCAATAGAGTCCGCAATTGCATTGCGAGATAAGATACCCTGGCAGAAAAATAAATAGTACGTTTATAATTATACTCATTGTAATTTAGTATCTCTTGATTTAATACCCCAGAATAGTGATCTTGCTGATGAAATATCTCTACAGCCACTTCCGACATATCGATTTTTTGATGTTGATAGCCCGCAAATACGACATTATTTTTTTCTGCCGCTTGCTTAATATCATCAATATTTAACTGCCGCACATTATTCTCCCGTGATTACCAATAAACCTTAAGAACTCCTCTAGAAATCCGATTCTCGAAGTGAAAACCTGTGAGAAAAACTCCGCGAAATACTCTTGTATTCACATGTACACTCCACTTTTTCGCCGATTTTTCTTCGTTTTTTATCCACATCTCTAATTTTTAGAGGCACACTTAAGAAAAACGATTATTATTATTGGCATCATTTTTTGCTATCCTTTCAGTAACTTCTTGATAAAGAACAATGGCATCCTGATCATCACATTTTATATTCATAAACCGCTCTAGTAACGATTTTGCAGTATATAATTCACCAAGTTTTATATTTAACTGGGCCGCTAAATACAATGCAGTAGTATTATGAGGATCTTTTTGCAACACATAATCAGTTTGTTGTATACCCTCTCGCTTGTTTTCTGTACCTTGCATTGTTAATAGAAATGTAGCAAAGCGAAGTCTTAGCTGAGAATCATTGGGAGACGCTTCAACGAGTCCTTGATACATGTTTTTTGCATCAAAAAACTCGCCTTTATCAATCAATGCATTAATCAAATGATCATCCTCAACAGCAGTATCCGTGATAGATATCGCTGATCTCAGCCGCACAGGACTAGATGGAACATCATTATCATTTAACTGGAATAAAGTAATACCAGGACTAGTACGTGAAAGCGAACCCGGTTGGAAATCAATTTTTATGTTTCGAAAGCTATTCAATAATTGTTTCAAATGAGTTATTTTTTTCCTGATATTTTCAATATATTGTTCAGAATTCACTTGGTGAAGTTTTTCCTGCATGTTTGAAAGTCTCTGTTGACAAGCCTGTAAAGATCTGCGCAACTCCTCATAGGCGGTATTAGCGTATTTAAATTGATCACCCCACACTTGATCATTTTCTGCAGGACGAATGCTCCTTCCACTGGTTACGAAACAGGACTGATAATGTTGGGATACACAGTTATAAAGCCATTGACTCTCGTTGATAACTGCTTTAAAAAAAGCATTTAATTGTGCTAATAATGGTTGTAATTCAGATGCAGCTAATCGATAAACTAGTAAATTACCCCCTTCCCCTGCAAGAGCAAAAAATTCATCTACAATGGCGTAGCTGAGACACAACCTTTCAATGTAGCCACACAACTTTAGAAAAACATTCATACACTCCTGATTACGAAAAGCTGAGAGTATACCCGTATTACCATTTCTCTGCGACGATTGCCAAAAATCAGTAATAGTTAGATGATCTAATGGAGCAGCAAGCACTGGAAGAGAAATCGTTCCATCATTTAAAATGAAATTGCCATAACTTAATTGATCATTTTCTAATCCCGCTGTCACAGTTGGAATAACTTCGACCACTGAAGGAAGGCGAGCCACATGCCTTAACACTGAATCCAAAATTGATGAAGCATTATCCTTGTATGTTTTAAAATTTGGTTTTCTCAGTTCTTCTAATAAAAAATTAGGACTCGTTTTGTTATCCCTTAACCCATAATATAGGAATTGAAATACCTGTTTAATAGCATATTTAATATCTACTCGTAGTAGATCAAAGTGTTCACGAGCAGATTGTCGAGATAATACATCTTCTACCACTGGCCTGATTTTTTCATGCAATATCTTAATAAGCCTATCAAGTGTTGCTCTTACAGGATAAGCAGTATCAACATTAGCGACACGCGCGATACCCTGGGGCTTAAACAGCGCTTGGTCTGCATTAATAGCGTTCAAGTATCGAATACGGTTATCTATGTTCAAAAGAAGTGCCGCATCGTTTAAAGGAACCTTTGATAACTGAAGAAGCCAAACTTTTAATTCTTCGAAAAATAAATTAATAGGATCATAAGAGAATTCACGTTTAAATACCGCGCTATCTCTTTCGCGTTGATATTCGCAGATATAACCAAGACTTTCTTCAATGGCGTCAGCAAGGTGGCCCTTTGCCACATTTCGTACCCAGTTGCCTACTGTTTTACAAGGCGCAAATTGACCATGTGAAACAATATAGAGTTCAGGGAGCTTTTGTATTGAATTATATTGAAGGTAAATAGGGACTTTGTTGTCTGTACTTTCCTTCAATTGTGACACAATATTTGCATTCAGATTATCCACGTTACTTAAGTCAAATTCAACCTTCGTTAAACTTGAATTTTGACAATGACTCAAATAATGGTCACACAGACCACGTAAATCGTTAGCATCTGTATCAGAATATTGAGCATATCTCTCAGTAATCTTACGGAGTGCAAGGGGTACAAGTACAATTAATGAAGTTGACGCTGACACGGTAGAACTGATCATTAGATAGATTCCTGGTTATTTTTTAAACTTTAATGGCTGCTTAGAAATGTGATGGGTGCCTAAAAATTGTACACGTTTCCAAGCTTAAAGCTTATTTCCCCTAAGTTCAATTTTTTTCTCGATTTAAAATGATGCTCTGCTTTTTTAAAAGTAAGTTGCATTAAATAAATATTAAAGGCAGCTTTATAAATTCGATCTTAAGCCTTGGGCCTAATTCAACGAGGAAATCCACCACTCACGTCATGGCTCCAGGAAAACGGCGATTCAGGAAAGGCAATAGAGGTCACCTCCCATCCTCGGCCCTTCCCCTGTATTTTGTGCGGGTGGAAGGGTCGAGCGCATCTATTTTGCTAAGATTTCCTTAAAATTGCTTCAGTAAACTATCATCAATGAATCAATAGATAGATTTTATATCCTTCTACTGATTTTGGTAGAAGCTAACTAGGAGACTGGGTGATGCAATTGACATCGGAATATAATGAAAAACAGAATGTTAAATTGCTTTTTATGAAAAGCATATTAAGTGAAATTCATTTAAAATACCGCACTATTTTTGAATGCAACGAAAAAATTTATCAATTATTTTTATCTATTCGAACGACGGTCAATAAAAATTTTAAAGAGAGTGATATTTCATTACTGGCCAATGGCGTAATTGGCTTGGATACAGCGTTATGCCAATGGAATTTAAATGGCTTTTTGCTTAACGCACTCAAGAGTTCTGTTGCTGAATTGCGTATCGATCTAAGAATATTTTTAAATTTTCTGTACAATTTTGATTATTTTTATCGGTATAAGATTTTTATACCGGTCGTTATTTCCAAAGAATACCAGCCAGGGCCAGAAACGTTCGTTACTTATCCATCCGGATTGCCTGAATTTATCAAACAAGATATTCTATCAGACAATACCTTTGGAGTGGGTTATATATCTGGGATGGATATCAATCCGTTTTACCATGCACTGTTGTTCGTAGGGAAAGCGGGATTTTTTCATATCAATAGCATGAGTGGCCATCCCACGCACCTATCTATTCAGCATTTTAATGATTTTCTTGCTAGGAAAAAAAGAAAATTTTTTGGAGTACATTTTACTGACATAAAGAATACTAACGCGTTGCTGGAAAAACTTAATGAACTGGTGCAAAATAATTGGTACTGGGGCGGTGTTATACATAATTGTGCTAGTTTTGTTAGGGAAGTACTCACTGCTGGTGGCTATACATTCAATAATCCTAGCGAGCTTTTTCAAAATTTTGGAATGGAATTGCCCAGTGAAATTTTTCAGACTACCCCGGAACCTCAATTTATAAAACGTATTACAGAAGATGATGTTATTTTTCCTCCTATAGACAGGTTGAAGTATCAAGATATCACGACATTATCTCTGAACGAATTTGGTCCAGCGAAAAAAATAAATACCATTTTTTATTTTTTAAATAATTTTTCGGAGATATGTACTCAACAAGAAAAATTTTTTTTACAAAAAAAATCTTTGTATAACTTTTCTGAACAACATATATCTATAACTTGTTGGTGTGTGGCAAATAAGTTATCCGAGTTGACAGAGAACATAGTTGCACATTTCTGGCAATATACAATGTTTTTGTATAACCCGGAAGCCATGTTAGCATCCTTAAGCAAACTGCTAAAATTTCTAAAAGGCCTACGAGCACATAATCGAGAAATTGACCGGGGTGAAGAAATATCATCCATGGTTCTTAGTGCCAAAGCTATCGAACAAAGTATACGGGAGATATTGAGTTCTGCAATTCCCCCTGTTGAAAACCATGAAGAAAACGAGAGAGAGGGGCGCCTCCCCATGTCAGGGACAGATCTTCTCGCACAAAACACTACGCGTGTTAGGAAATCGCCCTAAGAGGGATCACTGTGACGCCTCGACTCAGAACCGTCATCAGAAAAGTATGCTGATCTATACTGCTCGCCACTGGAAATGCGAACTTTGTTTTGTGTTTGGTCACCCGCCTCCTGCGAGATGAGCATGTACTTTACAGTGCCATCTCGACGATGAGCAGAGCGAGCCCTGTCATCCCGACGACGAGCGAAGCCGAAGCGAAGGGATCTCATTCAGAGCTACAAAATCCCTCGACCTGCTGCCATCTCCCTGTGCCATCTCCCTGTTGACAGGCTCCCTAAAATGCTATAATTTATATGTCCATTGTTGGCATGTGACCGAATATGAAAGTAGTTTTCAAAAAAAGCATTACATTCAGTGTGTTAAAGCGGATAGAACGGCTTTCAGGGGATATCGTTTTACGCTCCGATATTACCGACTTAGCTGACGCACGCCAAGTGAGCCGGGCCCTCAATCGCCTTGTTAAAACTGGAAAGCTTGTCAAGCTAGGGTATGGAGTGTATGCCAAATTAGCTCGTTCGGAAATTGCTGGAGTGACTTACCTTAACGAGGGTGTTCTTCCCACTATGCGGGCAGCGCTAACCCGACTGAATGTTCGTTGGGAAACTTCTCCGGCAGAGCAAGACTATCAAGCAGGGCGATCAACTCAAATTCCTGTCAATCCAACTACAAAGTTAAAAGACCGGTTTCGCCGACAATTACGCTACCGTAACATGGAATTAATACGTGAATAATATTCTCGACAAAAAACAATTAAAAGAGTTGGTTTCAATTGCAGCAGAAAAACTGGATATCAAATATCCATCGATTATCGAAAAAGATTACTATGTTACTCATGTTGTCTGTTCCCTTTCTGGTATTGAGAATGAGTATTTTCGATTAATTTTTTCTGGTGGTACCTGCTTAGCTAAGGCGCACCGCATAGTAAAGCGAATGTCAGAAGATGTGGATTTTAAGATTCAACTCAAGAACGCAGAAAAAAGTTTCAGTAAAAATAATCTATTAAAAGAATTAAAGAAATTCAGATCACAAATTATAACATCATTGACACTTCCTGATTTAACCCTGAGTAATTCTGTTGTACGAAATGAAGGACGATATTTAAAAGCGGAATTAACTTATGCAACTTTATTTTTTTCTAACAACATGTTGAGACCACATCTTTTATTAGAATTTACTTTTTCAGATATCCGTCTACCAATAGAAAAACTAGCAATTAATACAATTATCGAGGAAGTGATAAAAATATCTCCAATATTCTTGCCATTACCCATTGATTGTATCTCACCAAATGAAACAGCTATCGAAAAATGGGTGAGCTTAACTCGTCGCGTTATGGCAATTGAACGGGAATATTACACTGATGACCCCACATTGGTACGACACATTTATGATTTGCATGCAATCAAACACGCAAATAAAATCAATGATATCTTTTTTAATATAGCTTCAATTATCATTAATGATGACGCCAAACAGTTTAAAAATCAGCATCCAGAATATTTCAATAATTCTGCTACAGAAATTCGTCTGTCATTAGAAATTCT
>Ga0155588_1015_pt1 | contig 16249 bp, 14 predicted proteins | sample RifCSPhighO2_12_FD_107245 | JGI IMG/M metagenome (GOLD analysis project Ga0155588, IMG submission 107245) | Gammaproteobacteria bacterium RIFCSPHIGHO2_12_FULL_41_15
CACCGCAACGCAGAAAATCAATTGGGTAGCGTCAATATTGTAGAATTGTAAACAGGCCCTAAGCAGGCTCATGCAATTCTCGACGCAATACTTTCCCCACATTAGACTTAGGCAACGACTCTCTAAATTCAATAATTTTAGGCGTTTTATAAGCCGTCAAACGTTGTCGACAATAAGCCTTTAAATCGGTTTCATCTATTTTTTCTGTCGCAACAATAATGGCCTTCACCGCTTGCCCAGTGCGCTCGCTTGGCACGCCGATCACAGCGACTTCACTGACTCCCGGGTAAGAAGCCAATACATTTTCAACTTCATTGGGATAGACATTAAAACCGGACACAATCAGCATGTCTTTAATTCGATCTACCAAGTACAAAAAACCTTCCTCATCGATACGAGCAACATCCCCTGTTTTTAACCAGCCATCCTCTGTAATGACATCATGACTCGCTCTGGGCAAACTCCAATAGCCTTTCATTACCTGAGGACCACGAACCCACAACTCACCTTCTCCTCCAATAGGCTGTTCCTGGCCCAATTTATCTCGAATGGTGATGTCAGTAGAAGGTAATGGCAAACCAATACTGGCATTAAACTGTTTAACATACACAGGATTCACACTCACCACCGGACTCGCTTCAGTAAGACCGTACCCTTCGGTTATTAGTTTACCTGTAATCTCATGCCATTTATGAGCAACCGATTCTTGCACTGCCATGCCACCCGCAATCGTCATTTTTAAGTCGGTAAAATCAATATTGGCAAAACCTGCTTGCTGATTGAGCGCATGAAATAATGAGTTAACCCCCACAAAAAATGAGAAAGGTCTACTCGCCAATAATTTTAGAAAATTCGGTAAATCTCTTGGATTAGTGACCAGTGTTTGTTCACCACCACAAGCCATAAAACAAAAACAGCAAACTGTCAGCGAAAAAATATGATAAAGCGGTAACGCAGTAATGATATGTTCTTTTCCATCTTCAATTTGACTGTTCATCACGGCTTTGATCTGTAAAATATTCGACACCATATTGCGATGAGATAATACAGCCCCTTTGGCAAGCCCCGTTGTACCACCGGTGTATTGTAAAAATGCGATATCTTCAGAGTCGACAGTGACCGGTGTTAATTTAGTTTTTTTTGATAACTGCAAAAGGCGTTTAAATGAAATTGATTCCGGCAGTTTATAAGCAGGCACCATTTTTTTAATACGACGTACAACCCAATTGGTGAGTAATCCTTTAAGACCTGAAAACATATCGCCTAGTTGTGTCACAATAATATATTCAACGGATCGCAACGTAGGCTTTGCTTTTTCCAGCATATTCGCAAAATTAGCTAAAACAATAACGGCTTTACTGCCAGAGTCATTCAATTGATGCTCAAGCTCATGCGCCGTATAGAGAGGATTCACATTCACCACCACAATACCCACTCGCAATGCTGCTAACATCACAGCAATAAATTGCAAAGTATTGGGCAACATAATGGCAAGACGATCACCTTTTTTCAATTTAAGTTTTTCTTGAAAAAAACCAGCAATTTGACGACTCAGTTGATCCATCTTCGCATACGAATAAGTTTGCCCCATATTTGTATAACCCGGCAGATCACCAAATCGTTCTGCCACACGACTGATTAATTCCGCTAAGCTTTGATACTCGTTCGGATCGATCGTCGCCGGCACATCCGGTGCATAATTTTTAAGCCATATTTTTTCCAAAATGACTGTCCTCCAGTTTCCGTACTAAGGGCCTTCGCATGAATAACTCGTACAGTTTGCATCCCATTATGGCACCACCTTTAAACGTTCCTCAGTCGAAAAATCTCGAAATACGTCAAGTATTCCTACGATTTCTCTCCTTCCGGTACATTTAAATCGGGTACCATACTGGGCACAACTTGTATGAGTCATTCATGCTCAAACCCTAATGAAAGCGCGCAGTATATCCAATAATCAGATGGTTGGCGACGATATTATTAGACCACTCTAGCATCTTTGACCGGCCATCCAGTAATTGTTTGCACACCTTTCCCAATCTCTGCCGGTGAATGCACCGTACACACGCCCGCTTTTTCAAGGGCTTTAAATTTTTCAGCAGCAGTACCTTTACTACCTGCAATAATTGCACCCGCATGTCCCATACGTTTACCGGGCGGCGCTGTGACACCTGCAATATAAGATACAACCGGCTTAGAGACATGAGCAGCAATATATTCCGCCGCTTCTTCTTCAGCTGAGCCTCCAATTTCTCCGACCATAACGATAGCTTCTGTTTGTGGGTCATTTTCAAATAATTCGAGGACCTCAATAAAGCATGTGCCCGGAATAGGATCGCCACCAATACCCACACAAGTACTTTGACCAAAACCCAGCGCGGTCGTTTGATTCACGCATTCATAAGTTAAAGTACCTGAACGCGAAACAACCCCCACTTTACCTGGCAGATGAATATGGCCTGGCATAATACCAATTTTGCATTCACCCGGCGTAATGACACCAGGACAGTTTGGGCCAATCAAACGGCAATCTTTACCTTCTAAATATTTTTTAATAATCAGCATATCTAAAACAGGAATGCCTTCAGTAATACAAACAATCAGTTTAATACCCGCATCAATCGCTTCCAGAATCGAATCTTTACAAAAAGGGGCTGGCACATAGATGACACTGGCATCCGCTTGCGTTTGATTAACCGCTTGTGAAACGCTATTAAAAACAGGTAATCCTAAATGTGTTTCCCCACCTTTACCTGGCGTTACACCACCCACCATTTTGGTGCCATAGGCAATCGCTTGCTCAGAATGAAAGGTACCTTGTTTGCCAGTAAACCCTTGGCAAATGACTTTGGTATTTTTATTAATTAATATGCTCATCTCAATCTCCCCTACCCAACTAGTTCAACAATTTTTTTCGCAGCTTTATTAAAATTAGTTTCTGCCACAATATTTAAGCCACTATCTGCCAATTTTTTGGCGCCTAGCACGGCATTATTCCCTTCTAGTCGAACCACCACAGGTACTTCAATACCCACATCAGCGACTGCCGCAATAATACCATCGGCAATTAAATCGCAACGCACAATACCTCCAAAAATATTAACAAAAATACCTTTAACATTTTTGTCAGACACAATAATTTTAAACGCTTCTGTCACACGCTCTTTGGTAGCAGAACCACCAACATCTAAGAAGTTAGCAGGCTGTCCTCCGTTTAATTTAATAAGATCCATTGTCGCCATCGCTAAACCAGCACCATTCACCATGCAGCCTATTTTGCCATCCAAAGCGATATAATTTAGATCCCATTGTGCTGCTCGAGTTTCACGTTCATCTTCTTGCGAAGTATCACGCATATCACGCAAATCAGGGTGACGGTATAATGCACTTTCATCTAAATTAATTTTACCGTCTAAGCATAGCAGTTCGTGATTTTTCGTAATAACTAATGGATTGACTTCCAGTAAGCTAAAATCTTTTTCAATAAATAATTGATACAAATTCATCATCAGCTGTGTGAATGAACGTAATAAGCTAATATGCAATCGCATGCCAAAAAATAATTCACGGCATTGAAACGGTTGCAAACCAATCACGGGATCCACAATGACTTTAAGAATTTTTTCGGGATGCGTATTCGCCACTTCCTCAATTTCCACGCCCCCTTCTGTTGATGCCATAAAGACAACTCGCTGCGTAGCGCGATCGATCACCGCTCCCAAATACAATTCTTTACTAATATCACAAGGCTCTTCAATTAATACACGATTAATCGGTTGACCTTTTGCATCAGTTTGATAAGTCACCAAGCGTTTACCGATTAATTCTTTAACCGTAGCAACTAATTCTTCCTTATCAGAAACAAGACGTACACCGCCTGCTTTGCCACGTCCACCAGCATGCACTTGTGCTTTAACGACATAACGATTCGTATTCAAGCGCGTAATCGCTTCTAAAGCTTCTTCGTGATTGCGTACAACTTCACTATTTGGCACAGGGATATTGTAGAGACGAAAAAGATGTTTAGCCTGGTATTCATGTAGATTCATAGTTCACCCTTTGTTTTGTAAATAAGTTGACCGCGCTAAGACTGTCGGTTCTGATGCGATTAGATTAAATATCCAGCAATAATCGCGCTGGATCTTCAATGAGTTGTTTGATCATCATCAAAAAGGACACTGCATCTACACCATCGATAATACGATGATCATAGGAAAGTGCTAAATACATCATGGGTCGAATAACAATTTCACCATTCACCACGACTGCACGCTCAACAATATTATGCATGCCCAAAATAGCACTTTGTGGTGGATTAATAATAGGCGTTGACATCATCGAGCCAAATTTACCCGCATTACTAATAGTAAATGTACCCCCCGTCATTTCTTCAATCGCGAGCTTGCCACTTTGTGCGCGGACACCAAAATCAGCAATTGATTTTTCGATTTCAGCCATCGAACAGCGTTCGGCATTACGAATAATCGGTACAACAAGTCCACGCGGACTTCCCACAGCAATGCCAATATCTTGATAGCCATGATAGATAATATCGCTTTCATCAATTGAAGCATTCACCGCAGGAAATGTTTGCAAAGCGTTAATCACTGCTTTCACAAAAAACGACATAAACCCTAAACGCACAGCATGTTTTTTTTCAAACTCATCTTTATATTTTTTACGCAGCGACATGACTGGCAACATATCGACTTCATTAAAAGTAGTGAGGATCGCTGCCGTATGCTGAACTTCAACAAGACGCTCGGCTACTTTTGCACGCAATCGAGACATCGGCACGCGTTGATCCATACGTTCGCCCGTCACTGAGACAGAAGCCGCAGGCATTGCTGAGCTGGCACGAGAAGCTTGGCTAGAAGCTTGACGAGAAGTTTCCATAACCTTCATCACATCTTCTTTCAAAATACGGCCATTTTTACCTGTACCTTCTAACAAATTCACATCGACATTATGTTCTGATACCAAGCGTCTCACCGCTGGACTGAGCTCTAATGCGTGTTCTAAAGACGATGCCACTACTTCAGGCGTTGATGTCGACTGAACCAAAGCCGCCGCATTGTCTGACCTCTCTTTGAGTAAAGCCAGAACCTGGCCCGAAGTGACTACTGCACCCTCCTCTTCAGCAATACTTTCAATAACACCTGAATAAGGTGCCGGCACTTCTAACATCACCTTATCTGTTTCAAGATCCAATAAATTTTCATCACGTTCAACCGTGTCTCCCGGTTGTTTATACCATTTTGCAATCGTCGCATCAGCAACCGACTCTGGTAAGGTTGGAACTTTTAGTTCAATCGCCATAATATTGTCACCTTTTTAAATGAGTCTTTAAAATGAATCTGCTAAGGCAGTATCAATTAATTCTTGTTGTTGTTTTTTATGAAACACAGGATAACCTACCGCTGGGGCTGCTGAAGCAGGTCGACCCACAAAGCGAACACGTTGCTTACCCGTCACGCACTTAATAAATCGATGTCGAGCACTATGCCAAGCACCTTGATTTAAAGGCTCTTCTTGACACCAAACAATATCTTCCACATGAGGATAGCCTAGTAATAACTGGCTTAATTCATGATAAGGAAAAGGGTAAGGCTGTTCGATACGAATAATCATGATATCGTTAATTTTTCTTTCGCGCCGTGCTTCCAATAAATCATAGTACACACGCCCGCTACACATAATAATACGTCGTGGTTGAGAAATATCGTCCACTTCTCCAATCAGTAATTGCAATTGATTTTCACTCAATTCTTTTAGACTGGATGTTGCCAACTTATGCCTGAGTAAACTTTTCGGCGTAAAAACAATCAAGGGCACACGCGTCACACGTAACATTTGACGTCGTAATAAATGGAAAATTTGAGAAGGTGTCGTAGGGATAAAAATTTGCAAATTATCTTCTGCACACAATTGCAAGAATCGCTCAAGACGTGCTGACGTATGCTCTGGACCACTGCCTTCATAACCATGCGGTAAAAACATTACTAAACCTGATAAACGTTGCCACTTTTGCCAACCAGAACTGATGAATTGATCGATAATGACTTGCGCACCATTAACAAAATCGCCGTATTGCGCTTCCCAAATATTTAAAGTATTGGGTGCCGTTAAAGAATAACCATATTCAAAACCAACAACCGCTTGCTCTGTTAAGGTTGAATCATAAATTTCAATATCACCTTTACGATTCGGTAAATGCCAAAGCGGCATATATTCTGCTGAATTTCTTTCATCAAACACAGTGGCATGGCGATGAAAGAAAGTGCCACGCCTGACATCCTGACCAATCATTCGAACGTGATAGCCTTCTTCAATTAAGGAGGCATAAGCCAGCATTTCTGCACATCCCCAATCAAGTGGCAAACAACCTTCTGCCATTTGACGGCGATTATCGATAATTTTTTTAACTTGTCTGACCAATTGAAAATTGTCTGGCACCGTTGAAATGGCCATTGCTAAATCAATTAATTTTTTTTCGGAATAAGAGGTATCCACCACTTCACGAATGCTGCCGTCTAAATGCTTAAGCCAATTGGGAGAAAGTTCATTGAGCATCTCGCGATGCTCAACCTCAACAATAGTTTGACCACGATCCAATTTGTCTCGATATTCATCGCGCATTGTTTGCACGTCAGTTTCGGTCACTAAACCTTCAAGGATCAGCTGTTTTGCATAAATAGATCTTGTCGTGGGATGTTGATTAATTCGATTATAAAGTTCAGGAGCAGAGGGTACAGGATCATCGACTTCTTGATGCCCATGACGACGATAACAAACCAAATCAACCACGACATCTTTATGAAATTTTTGTCGATAAGCAAATGCTAATCCCGACGCTTTAATAACGGCCTCAGGATCATCAGCATTGACGTGAATAATTGGTGCTTCAATCATTTTCGCAACATCAGTGCAATAACGAGACGAGCGTGCATCTTCAACCGTCGAGGTCGTAAAACCTATTTGGTTATTAATAACAAAATGAATAGTGCCTCCCACACCAAAGGCACGCGTATTTGCAAGATTAAACGTTTCAGCGACCACACCCTGAGCAATCATAGCAGCATCACCATGAATAATAATGCCCATGGAAATGTCATATTGTTTTTTACCCGCACGATGTTGACGGGCACGCACAGAACCTTCAACCACCGAAGAAATAAATTCCAAATGAGATGGATTAAACAACAAACTAAGATGAATATTCCCTTTTGATGTAACCACATCAGTCGAAACACCTAAATGATATTTCACATCGCCAGAAGTCATGCCATATTCTTTACGACCTTCAAATTCATGGAAAATTTCTTTTGGACTTTGACCTAAAACATTTAACATCACATTGAGACGACCTCGATGTGCCATACCTAAAACGATCTGTTTAATGTTAGCACCCGCAGCTTCTGCAACCATATAATTTAAAAATGGAATAGAACTGCATCCACCTTCTAACGAAAACCGTTTTTGACCTTTGTATTTTGTATCAAGGTAATGCTCTAAGCCCTCTGCCGACGTTAACGAACGTAACGTTTCTAATTTATGCGCTTTAGAAATAGTCTGTAAAGCCAGTTGAATTGCTTGCTCTCGCAGCCAGGTTAATTCTAATGGATTAGAAATATATTCGAATTCATAACCTAACGTCTGACAATAAATTTGATTGAGCGCTGTTTGTATAGAATCTAATGTCGCTGTTTTTGCTGACAACACACCGCGTGTTGCAAACTGACGAGAGCGATCTGCCTCATTTAATTGATAGAAACTCAATGACAAACGTGGCTCAACTTTAGGTTGAGCCAGTGGATTAAGATTCGCTGCAATATGACCATAGCAACGATAAGCATGAATCAAAGCATCTACATTGGCCTGTTTATTGTCTACTACGTTCGTTGCGACTTTGGGCTCAAGCAGCAAATTTTTAAACCGCTGTTGAATGCTAGCGTGCGAAACATCGCCGGCTCCACCAATGCTATTAAAATAGGCTTGCCAGTCTGCATTCACACTAGCAGGATTAGAAAGAAATTGTTCGTATAAAGATTCAATATAACCGGCATTAGCGCCAGCCAAATAGGAGTTAGCCGAGAATTCAAGCATGCTCGGCTTTTTGATAGTTTGTGTGTTGTTCATGGTTGTTATCTATATCATTCTTAAAAAAAGGGGTAACTATTTAGAGCCTGTTGACAATTCTACAATATTGTCAACAGGCCCTAGCCTACGTCATTTTAGTCTGCGTCATTGCGAGCGCAGCAATAAGACTAGACCGATTCATTAATCATTTTTGCTCGCAATTTTTGTATGGCTCTAGTTGGGTTCAAATTTTTAGGACACACACTTGCGCAATTCATAATAGAACGACACCTAAACAAGCTAAATGGATCTTTCAAAGCTTCCAGGCGTTGCTTCGTTTCCGTATCACGACTATCTGCAACAAAACGATAAGCGGTTAACAGTCCTGCCGGACCAATAAATTTATCTGGGTTCCACCAATAAGAAGGACAAGAACTAGTGCAGCAGGCACATAAAATACATTCATACAGCCCATCCAATTTACGACGCTCTGCCGGTGATTGTAAGCGTTCTTTAGTCGGTCGAGCTTCATCATTCATTAAATAAGGTTTAACTTTTTCATATTGACGATAAAAATTTGTCATATCGACAATTAAATCGCGCACGACAGGAAATCCTGGTAATGGCCGTAATTTAACTTGATCGGGTAACTCAGCCAGTTGCGTAATGCAAGCTAGGCCATTGACACCGTTAATATTCATTCCATCTGAACCACAAACCCCTTCACCACAAGAACGACGAACACCAATGGTTGGGTCTTGCGTTTCACGAATAAATTCAATGGCATTTAGCAGCATTTTTCCGGTTACATGCGCTAAATCAATTTGATAGGTTTTCATGTAAGGTTTGGGATCTTTGTCAGGATCAAAACGATAAATTTCAATGGTCATCACCCGCTTTTTAAGCGTGGGTTGAAAAGTCAATTTTGCTTTATCTTTTACTAAAGCTTTACTTTTTTCTACAGCATTATTAACGGCATTAACTTCGACTGATTCTGTTTGTTTTGTTTGTTTATTCATTGCTTATTCTCTGTCTTGCAATTCAAAAGGTTCAATATCAGTCGGTTTCATGTTGACGCTGCGATAACGCACCGTACCATCAGAAAAATAAACCGAGTGCTTATGCCAGTTTTTATCATCACGCTCAGGAAAATCGTAACGCGAGTGCGCGCCACGACTTTCTTTACGTTGGGCCGATAACGTCGCTGTCGCCATCGCCACTTCCATTAAATTATCCAGCTCTAACATTTCAATTCGCGAAGTGTTAAAGACTTTGCTTTTATCCTTCAACTCAGCATGTCTTAAGCGCTCGCGTAATTCTACTAATTTACTAAGACCTTTATCCATATGCGCTTGATCACGAAATACGGCAAAATTTTCTTGCATAATTTTTTTCATTGCACTGCGAATTTCAAATGGATTTTCATCATGACCACGTGCGCCACTATCATCCCAACGTTGATAACGCGCCATCGCTTCATCTAATTCAGAAGGCGCTACATCCTGAAAATCAATCGTACCTGAAGTCATATCTTCTTGAAGGTGCATACCTGATGAACGGCCAAATACCACTATATCTAATAATGAATTAGCACCCAAACGATTCGCGCCATGAACAGACACACAAGCACATTCACCTGCTGCATATAACCCAGGCACTACATTGGCTTTACCTTTCTTATCGATGGAAATCACTTGGCCATGCAAATTAGTAGGAATTCCTCCCATCATATAGTGGCAGGTGGGTACAACAGGAATCGGTTCAACGGCTGGGTCAACGTCTGCAAATTTCTTAGCCAATTCACAAATGCCAGGTAATTTTTTATCAAGCACCTCTCGACCCAAATGATCCAGTTTTAATAATACATGGTCTTTTTTAGGGCCAACACCACGACCCTCTAAAATTTCCATAGTAGAGGCACGCGACACAATATCACGACACGCTAAATCTTTTAACGTAGGTGAATAGCGTTCCATATAACGCTCACCTTCAGCATTCAGCAGATAACCACCCTCACCTCGGCAACCTTCAGTCACTAAAACACCCGCACCATAAATACCGGTAGGATGAAATTGCCAAAATTCTAAATCTTGTACAGGCAATCCAGCACGCAAAGCCATTCCCAAACCATCACCTGAATTAATATAGGCATTCGTAGTGGAATCAAAAATTCGACCTGCACCACCCGTTGCTAACAAAGTTGCCTTGGCTTTAAAAAAACATAGCTCACCTGTTTCCATGCACAAAGCAATCACGCCAGCGATACCACCTTGCTTGCCTTTAACCAAATCAATACTAAACCATTCGCTAAAAAAATTAGTTTTAGCCTGCAGATTTTGCTGATACAGCGCATGTAATAAAGCATGTCCTGTTCTATCGGCTGCGGCGCAAGCACGATAAACAGAACCTTTTCCGTAGTTACTCGTATGTCCACCAAAATAACGCTGATAAATTTTACCGTCGTCTAAACGTGAAAAGGGTACGCCCATATGCTCTAATTCATAAACAGTCTGTGGAGCTTCCCGGCACATATATTCGATTGCATCCTGGTCGCCTAAAAAGTCAGAGCCCATCACCGTATCAAACATATGCCATTGCCAGTTATCATCTTCTACATTCCCCAAAGATGCAGCGATCCCTCCTTGAGCAGACACCGTATGTGAACGCGTTGGAAACACTTTAGAAATGACAGCGACATTGCAATCCGAGCGTGCTAGCTGTAAAGCTGCTCGCATACCAGCGCCTCCAGCACCGACAATCACTGCATCAAACTCTTTAACAGCAATACTCATTCATTATCCCCATAAAATTCCGAAGCACCAGACGACATAGCCCAACAAAAGAACCACTAAACTAATTTGTAAAATAAGTCTCAGCCAGGTCGCTTTGATATAGTCAGTAAAGACTGTCCACATGCCAATCCAAGTATGTGCTGCAACACTCAGCACCACCATAATAGTGGCAATTTTCATGATTTCACTTTGATAAAGATGGTGCCAAACTTGATAGGTAATCGGTCTTGTACCAATAGTATGACCCAACAAATAACCGACAATAAAAACAAGATAGATACCAATAATTACAGCTGATACACGCTGGATAAGCCAATCAGATAAACCATTACGACTCAGGTTAGTAACACTATTCACCATATCCATGCTCCTGCTAATATGGCAAAAATTAAGGTGGTTCCAAGTAAAAAGAAAGCAGTGAAACGCGCCGGTGTAACGGATTCACCCACACCAAAATCCATAATGATATGCCGTATACCAGCCAACAAATGAAAGATCATACAAACCAACACAGCCCACAAAAACAACTTACAAAAGCCCCCACGACAGAACTCAATAGTCTGATCAAAACTAGTTTGTGTCAAAAGTGAAGTATTTAAGAGATAGAGTAAGACGGGCAGAGCGAGAAAGGTAATAACACCGGTGATTCGATGTAATATTGAAACAATTGCCATCACGGGAAAACGAACATGAAATAGATTCAAATCCATGGGTCTAGGGGATTTCACGAAATTTTGCCTTTTAAAAATGTTATTAGAGAGTGATATCTCGCCCCACTGTAAATTGAGACGAGGCGTAACAAGCGCTGCTATGCGGCTGATTATAGCGACATCATTCTCTGAAGACAATTGATCAATGGAGAAATTGGGCTAAGTGACGAAGGTTTTTAAAACACCTTGACACACTACCTGAAACTCTGTAATATTCACGAAATGTACATGTAGTACATAACATACATTCACTACTGGACCCAGTGTTTTTTCTCCACATGGTGTGATTAAACAGACAATCAGAAGGGTCGATCTATGAGTAAGTTACTGATTTCATTAAGTTTAGCGTCAACTTTAGCGGTATCAGGTTCATTTGCAAGTTCTCATCAAACCTCGCTGTCTGATTTAAACGCAAATCTGGATGCTGCAAAAGTGAAGGCTACCGATGTAGAGACTGCAAAACCAACAATAGCTAACACTTCGGAATCATCAAACGATTCGACTCAATGGACTTTACCAGGTATCAATCCAGAAGCCTTGAAGCTGGGGTTAAATGCTTATAATAAATTATTAAAAGAAGGAAAGACGCATAGTCCTTATTTAACCATCGTTGACTTTACTCAGTCATCCGCCAATAAGCGATTGACTGTTATTAATGTACCTAGTCATACAATTGAAATGCAGACTTATGTTTCTCATGGCTCGGGAAGTGGTGACGCAATGGCGACACGATTCTCAGACGAAGCGGATACCCATGCCTCTAGTTTGGGTGTGTATATTACAGGTGCCTCTTATGATGGCAAACATGGTTATTCAATGCATGTTGAAGGTTTAGAAAAAGGTATTAACGATAATGCAGCGGCACGGGATATTGAAGTACATCCTGCCGCGTATGTGAGTCAAAGTTATGCAGCAGCGAATGGTCGGGTCGGCCGTAGCTGGGGATGTTTTGCTGTTAGCCAACAGGTTTCAACCGATTTGATTAATCAGATTAAAGGCGGCAGTGTTTTGTTTGCTTATGCGGATCAAGAACAACAAGATCCTTATGTGCAAACGGCGTAGACTTATTGTTTAGATGTAATGCGTCTTAACGCTTTTGGCATATTGCTTAAAGCGTTCGATTCTGAATGGCATTGGCGCCCTGCTTGAAAAAATGGCTAGACGATTTTTCAACAGAAGAAAAAATAGCAAGAGATTGCTGGAAAAAATGCGCACTTGAAAATAAATCACATATTTAAAATGAATTGTCTGCCTCTTCCGGAATGCTCGTGGTTTTAAAGCTTGCTGATATTGCGAGCACCCTAGCCCCCTGAGGGCAAACATCAGCAAAGAACTTTTTTGATATATAATCCTAGAATCAATGGAGAAGTTCTTTGAGAGTATAAAAAGACTAATCAAATGTGTCTTGACGCCTTTGAGAGATCAATTAATATGCATCATATTTTATGATACGTAAAAGGCGATATATGGATTACTTTCCACTCACAACAGCAAAAGGCGCAGCCTTTTGTAACCGAGTTCAAGAACTCAAGCTGCTTCATCGAAATATTACAGAAGTTCGCCCAACACTAATTATGTCTACAAGACGTTATGGTAAAACTAGCTTAGCTCTAAAGGCACTTGAAAATACCAAAAGCATTTATGCAACGATTGATTTTTATCGCGATTTAAATGAAGAGCATATTGAGCGTTCGATTATGAATGGCATTGGTGCGCTGCTCGGAAAAATGGAATCAGCACCCCAAAAATTAATGCAGCTTGCGAGTCAATTATTCAGTGGAATGCAAGCCAGTCTCACGATGAGTGAGATGGAAATTGCCGTACAATTTCAGGAAAAGAAAAAACGCGCTTCTGACAATATCATCAATGCGTTAAAAAGGTTGCACGATTTAGCCCAAAAAAGAAAACAAAATGTGGTGCTGTTTTTTGATGAATTTCAGCAATTAAGTGAAGCAACTAACGATCACAGTATTGAAGCAGCACTGCGGGAAGCAGCGCAGTCATCCACACAGGTCAGTTATCTTTTTTCAGGCAGCAATCGTCATTTATTGCAAAATATTTTTTTTGATCAAAATAGGCCTTTTTATAAATTGTGTGATTTTATTCAGTTAGAAAGAATTCATTCAGAGGCTTATATTCCTTATCTCCAACACGCTGCTTGTGATTATTGGAAAAAAGAATTGTCTCAAGAAGTGCTCGAAACTATTGTTGAATTAACAGAGCGACATCCCTACTACATCAATTTATTATGCTCCAAAATATGGCTAGACGATTTTCCAACAGAAAAAAAAATAGTAAGAAACTATTGGGAAAAGTGCGCACTTGAAAATAAATCGCAAATTCAAAATGAATTGTCTTTATTAAGCTTAAATCAACGAAAGTTAATCATAGCGTTGGCCATGCATGGGCCTGTTACAGCGCCTAATGGCACCGATTTTATGAAAAAAGTGAACCTGCCACAAACTAGTTTACTGCAAGCCTTATCAGTATTGATTGAAAAAGATTATGTTTATCAGGACAGCGAAAAACAATACCGCTTATTAGATCCTTTGATTCGTTATCTTTTATCAGAAGCTGTTTAACACACTAAAAAACTTAAATTTCTGACTGCGCGCAGTATAGATTTCAATTTCTGCTTTTCAGCAAGCCCGTAGCGCGAAATTTGATTCACCCGCGCTGCAATTAAAAATTAATAATTTACCCATTTATTAATAATAGAACACAAATGACCGGTATAATTAACCACAAAATCATATCCATTCTTTTGCATACACTTCACTTTGATGCACTGATAGATCACTGTTTCATCGTTTAGATATCCTTTTTCTATTTTCGTAAGCGCACGCCCAGTAAGGAGCGAATTTGGAATAATAGCGCCATTATACTGTGCAGCAACTGATTGGGCCTTATTATCACACAGCCTGTGTATTTTCACTTCTCGTGCTGCGAGCGTAGGCATCTGCTGCTTTAACAGAACAATCAGCTCATTGTAAAATGCAATATTACCATTAATTGTCTTTATATCACCCTCGTAGGCTGCTTCTTCAGACTGCATAGCAGTTATAGCGCTTTTGGCATCCTTGATAAATAAGTTAAGTTTAGCAATACTATTTTTATAGGCTGTTTCATCAGCTTTTTTCTTCGCATCTTTTCCATATTTACTTTGATAATTTTTCAGCGCTGTCTTCACAGTACTGAGCTGTGTTGCATCCTGCTGTATCTTAGTGTTAAGCGTAGAGATAAGTTGCCTCAGATCAGCTAACCCTTTAACATTAGCTGCTTTTTGAGCTTCAAATCTGCTGAGCGCTTGATTATATTGCTGCAGTTTCTCATGTGCTTCTGATAATGACATCCACTGAGTATATGAAATCGCCTGCTGAGGCAGTAGTATCGAGCTCATCAATAAGCTCACAGAGATTCCTCCAATCAAAGTTAAATTAGTCAATGCAGTTGATATCAGTTGTGCTAGTTTCATCTTTTTATCCTCTTCGTGTTAAACCTAGAATCAGCAGTTGAAGGCTACTGCGGCAATTCACCTGTCTTCTGCAACATTTGAATAAGCTGATTTCCCACAGTTGCAATCCCCATCCCATAAAAGCCTGCGAACCCTATAATATTCAGCCCAGTCTGTATCCAAGGCGCTATGAGCCCCAGCTTTAATTCCTTATTAATTTTATGAACTGCCTGAGTGTCTGTTTTTAACGCTGTTTTCAATGCTGGAATTTCTTTTTTAAGCCTAGCTCCCGCATTTTCATCTGCAGCGATTGCCACATTAAGCTCTTTTATAAGGTTCTTAAGTTGAGCCTCTTTTTGTTGATCAGATGTTATTTTAGCCTCCACTTGCTGAAAATAAGCTTCCTGCGCCCTTATAAATGCATTTCTACACTTAGCTTTGAGTTCAGTTTGCAGCGTTTGTAGAGTTTCTTGATTCGGCCCTGTCGGAATCATCGTGAGAAGAGGATTGAATTTAACATAGCTATTCTCTGGAGGAGCGGGCGCTACAAAGATACTTTCCATTGGAGTGTTCTCTGGTACAGGTTGAAAACAGGTGAACGTCGCCGTTGCAACGCCGCTCCCAAAAACAAGTCCACTTAGAGCCATGCTAGTCATAACATATCGAGAAAGTTTCATCATCTCATCCCCCTTGATTGATTTTAAAATTATTTTTTATGTTTAGCTTGGGCAAATTATTTGCGGCTGTTGACTCGGTGAACATGAGTTTGTACAGACAGGGCCCGCTTTACATGGTGTCGAAGAAGGGGGACTCACCTCAAATTGTAGTATACAGTTTAAGCACTGTTTTACTTTCTGTAGTGCGACTTCTTTTTGCTGTAACTTCTGCTCCTGGCTCTCGATTTGTTTCCTCACTGTTTGCAACGCTTGTTGATTCTTTTTGACATTTTTTTCTGTTGACTGGGCTAGTTTGATCGCGTTTTTGAGTTTTGCTATATTAGTTTCAAGCTTCGACTTTTCCTTTTTTGCATTCTGCAGCTGTGCTTCTGCTTCAACTACGCCCCCACCTGGCACTACTACTTGTCCTAGCAGGTGTGTAAACTGATCAGCATCCTCTTCTGCTGCAAGGGTTGGATCCTCTTTCCATTGTTTAAATGCTGCCGGAGTCATATGTGTCGCTGCAAAATAAGCCCCGATAATTAAAGGGGCGGCTGG
>Ga0155588_1021_pt1 | contig 16212 bp, 6 predicted proteins | sample RifCSPhighO2_12_FD_107245 | JGI IMG/M metagenome (GOLD analysis project Ga0155588, IMG submission 107245) | Gammaproteobacteria bacterium RIFCSPHIGHO2_12_FULL_41_15
AAAATGACTTTGATCATGCAACCCTAACGCTGTTAATTGTGTGCCGATATTAGACACCGCGGCTTGCAAAATAATGCGTAATACCAACCACCATCCGCTAAGACCACCCATTAAACAGCCGACTGCCATGCCTAAAAATGCACCGACAAATACTTCTAAAAAAGTTTTCCAAGCGTTGTGATGCACTGGGATCGGTCGCAATGCGCTAAATAATGGCATATAACTACCAATAATTGAGCGCTCGTCATACTCAGCAAATAACCAAGCAGTATTGTATTCGCTGCTTTGGAGATTCGGTGGAATATGGATCGTGGCACTTTCTGGCACCGAAGCATCTCCGCGGTCATAACCGTTGGCGCGTGCAAGATCAATACCAAATTTTTGATTCGAAAATAATAGATCTGCAATGCTATCAAAAGTCATGCCTTGTCCTGCTGTGAACATAAACGGCACGGTGCCGGTGCGTTCTGCGCCGGCGGGTTTAATATTTAGCGCAAAATCTACAATGTCTTTTAACACGCCATCACTATTGTCTAAATTGCCGGCGCGACCAAACAAATCTCCTTGCACCGTATAAAAATAATAAGCTTTGTTTTGATCACCATCTTCTTTAACCACGACGCGGTTTTTGCCTGTAATGGGATCATCAATCGAAACAAAATAACGAAAGCCATCAGACGACTGACCATCTACCGTGCGAATACCACCATCGGCATCGCGCGTAAAATTGAGTGCCGCATAGCTCGGATAAAAATGTTCTGCTGTGCGCGTGCCGGAAACTTTTTCAATAAATAGCGTATTAAACGCCACATACGTTAAATTTAAAGCATCATGTACTGCCACACTTTTATCATCAGCCGGCGGATAATCTGTATTTTGCTGATGCATATAACCCGCCCCATCGGCACCCGCATAATGCGTGCTATATTTTGTCTGACCATCTTCTGAATGTGATTGAACCGTTAACCAATCTTTATTAATGTCGTCATAGGTAAAAACATCTTGCACCGCAATTAACTGATCACTCGCTGACAACCATGACCACATAGAAAACAAAGTGGATTCTATCGCGGCTGTTTTTAGTTTTGCCTGATCAATTTGTTTTAAACGCCCTGCTTCATCAAGCACACGCGTTTCGTTAGTGCCATCGGTGGCTGTATAACCTTTAAGCTGACCATTGGCATAATAGGCTAATGTTTTAGTTTGCAGATTGCCTGCGCTGTCCATCCACTGTTCGGTATAGATAAAACCTGTTTTGCTATACGTTAAAGCGCGACCCTTATCTGTCGCTATTTTAATTTGACCGCCATCTAAAACACCTTGTTCAATGGTCATGCGATTAGCGCCATCGTAATCATACCAATCATCAACCGTGTCTACTTTTTCCCCGCCTTCTTTTAATACCCAAGCTTGAATACGACGACGATTGCGCGCTGCATCATAAGAAAATTTTGCGGCATAACGCACATCACTCACTTCTTCAATATCACCTAATGCATTTAAATGTTGGCGAACATCTTGATGCACTTGACCATCACTGGTTAAAAAGCGCGCGCCCACACGACGACCCTGAATGTCCTGAAAAAATAGACCCGTTAATGCTGCACCATCATCCGCTACTTGCCATGGCACACCATTGGCCATATAAGACAGCTTGATATTTTTATTCGGCACGGGGACCGGTGGTTGTGTGCGATCAAAAGGTTGCTCTTGACCATGGTCACCTCCACTGCCCTGCAAGACAACGGGTAGATTGATGTAGTTCAGCGTGCGCGTTACTACTTCGCCCCCTAAATCCGTTTCAGTATAAGGATGACCACTTTGCGCTTTCACCAAACCTTCAAGATCCTGCGCAGGCCAAGTAAAATTAGCCGCGGTGAATAAATCATTGCCCAACACACGACCCGCTTCTTGACCACTATGATGACGGCGAATGCGTGTGGCTTGGCCGCCCGGTAAAAAGGTGGCATCCACTTCATCTGCACCATTGAAAGAAGTGCGATACACTTGTGCTGTCGGGTCGGTGAGTTTGATGGTTTGATGTTTTTCATTTTTAGCAAACCGTGTGGTGTGACCTTCTGCATCGGTACTGTCAGTCATTTCACCCACCGCGTTATGTTCTTGCAACGTGTTATTGCCGTCGGCGTCGGTTAAAACAATCGGATTGCTAAAACCATTCACCGTGATATTTTGCACGACACCGGCACCATCGATCGTTTGTAAAACATCACTGGCCGCATTGACGGTGGTGATGGCTAGCGCTCCTTTAGCATTTCTTTGCGCGACGGCTTGGCCTAGCAAACTATAACCCACTTGTAAAACAGGGCGATCTTCTAAACACTCAACACCATGCTCATCGACAGTGGTGTGTGGCGGCAATATGATTTCATAAGGACCAAAGAGACCGTGTTTGCGATCGGTGCTAAAGCCCGAGGGGTCAATGGTTTTGGTGGATTTATTATCGCGATTATATTCATGCACGGTTGTAGGCTGCAATAAAGCGCCTTTTTGATTCTCAGAGGTAGAGACGTATTGACTGCCGGGCGATTTAAGCGTGAAAGTGCCGTGAACATAGCCGTCGGCATTTTGTTTGGCAACAGAGGATAAATCCATTTGGTTATTGTTAGTGTCAAAAACTTGCAGTCGATAATTGAACAAACCAAATTCAATATCTGACGTGGGGACTGAGAAACCCTTTTGAGAAATATTCGGACTTAATGTACGCCAGGCATCGTCTTTATCTGTAGGCAATTTGTACTGAAAAATCATGCGTTGAAAACCGCTCGGAAATCCTTGCAAATATAAACATCGAACCACTTTACCATCCGGTAATTCTCGTCTTACATTAGATGGGTCTGTTGAAGTCATTTCAAAAAGACCTGATGCATCAACTATTACATTTTGATCATCTGGCAAACACAGAGACATATCTACTGAAGCACTTTGAGTATCCTGTAAATAGTAAAGAAATCTTGCAACACAAGAAGAATAGGCCATCTCTGATCCTCTACCATATTCTGCTAATTTAGCTAAGGAGCCGTGAAAAAAATTTGATGAGGTTATTCGCAAAATAGCAGTTTCGTAAGGTGAATTTATTTGCCAACTGAGTGCTTGAGCGGGCGAGTAGAAATTATAGTTACCATATTTAACAATAATTCCTAGTTCTGAAAAAGCTGTTATCGCAATTGTTGATACAGAGATAGAAGAAGACTGTAATGTTTGAACATGAATAGATGATACTTTTTCTTTGTTAAGGCCGTTAAAATTGACAGATGCAAGTTGATATTGGAGTTGCTCATGGTGATCAATATTACTTAAATTAACGCGAAGATATTCAGATAACCATTTTTTTGTTTGTAAGCTTTGAATTTCTTTTCCTTCTGAGCTTAGTAGAGATACTCCTGTAATTGATTGAATTTCTGTAGCATTAAAATATAAATAAGGTGGAATAGTTTGGATACTGCTTCCATGTATATCGCTAACGATCCGTTCCCCTAAGTAAACAAGTTGACTGTCTTCTATTTTAGAAAAAAGACTTATTTTAAAAATTCTAACTTGATTCGAAGCCCCTAATGGAACAGACAAAACTTGCGTAGAAGATTCAACCCCAGAAAAATCAATGTTAAACTTTAATATAGTTGGATCTTTATGCTCATTTATATAATTAGTGTAATCGATACAAATCAAAAAATTCTCAGTTCCAGGTGGTAAATCCCGCACAGTCAAATACTGATAATCACTGGAAAGAATAAGCTCTGTTTTATGATATCGTAAAAAAATACCTGACTTCGTCGTCTCACCAATGGCTGCAGGCGCATCAATTAACTTCTGCCCCTTAATAACAGCAACTTCATACTCCCCACTCACCTGATCCGATAAATCCACCTGCAACTGATTCGGATGATCCGTACTACTCACCCCCAATGTCGCCACGACTTTACCGGCTTGCCATAACTGCACACCGGACACATCATCGACTTTTCCTGCAATTAATAGCGTGCTGTCATCTTGCATTTGTAATATTGGTGTCAGTGATTCCTCATATTTATCCGTCAATATTCCCATCACACCTGATGCAACTGCGACTGGATTTTGCCAACGATTTTTCGTAATGGGGTCCAGATAATAATAAGCCAAACGATATTCATAACGACCCGTCGACAAATCAGAAACATTAATACCCCATAAATCTGCGGTTTGTTTGACTACATATTCTACCGGCAGTGCATTTTCAATGGCCGAACGCAAAGTTAAAACAGGCACATAACCTTGATGGCTTGGCGTAGGCCAAACAATACTGAAGGCGCCAAACTCTGCATGGTCACTCCCAATCGTAAAACTGGTATTGAGTGGTTCATAAGGATGTTCATAATGTTCCGGATGAAAATGTACTAGCACGGCACCTTCACCATTACGTGCTTGTCGCGATTGCTGCACTTGCTCTGGTGGTGCTGACAGAAGATTGGCATAATCTTCCGGTTTTTCTAGGCTCAAACGTTCTGTCATTGAACGCAAGCCTATACTTTGTCTACCCGCCAAATCTTTTAACATAATGGTGCTCACACCATCTTGTGCATTGCTAAAGTGTTTGCGTCCTGCTTGATCATAACGATTTTCGATTGGGAAAATAGTGTATTGTTTTTCGAGGTCCGCAATAGACTGTTGCGCTAACATGCCTTTTAAAACAGCGTCGTCGCGACTATCGCTACACACCGAACCAATTTGTTCTTGATAAGGACTGTGTTGATACTGCGTTTGCCGATACACGCCACCCTGGTCATCTATATTGATTAATAACGATTGCAACGCGAGTTGATCTAATACATCGTATTCTAATTGCTTAAAGCGCAAAGTTTTGTGTGCATCATCAAACACCGCAGGGGCTGTTAACACAGGATTCGTCACCCACTCCCATTCACGCGCCGATTTTTTATTGGCTGTATAAGAGTGAAATAAAGGATGTTGGTTAGCATCTTGCTGAATCGCTAGCTGTCCGCGAATATCAAATAATTTTAATAGCTGACGCTCTGTGCCATCCGGCGTTTTGAGTTGATAACCATTAATATCTGCCGATGCACATGTTTGGTAATGGGTTTCTGCGACGGTTTCGCCAAACACATTCGAACAAAAAACTGTAATAGGCGTTAACGTTTCTGCCCCTTCGCCTAATTTATTGTCACGTGGCACTTGTGTTTCAGCGGATTTATTGCCGGCGTCATCATAATAAATAAAACGACTGTGACCATTGGGGTCGATGACTTGCACCGGTTTTTGCAACGCATTCCACAGTGTTTGCTTGATAATCGACACGCGTTTTTTTTCTAATCCTTTTTGGTCTGCTGTTAGCTGATTGAGAGTGACACTCAATTCACGCTGCGTTTCTTTACCAAAAGCGTTGTGAGTGACGGTTAAAATGCGATCATCGTCTGTGACTAAATCATTTAGCTCGGTTTTTAAGGCCGCTAAATCGATGGTGGTGATATCGATGGTTGCGGGTAAAGCTTGCATATATTCATATTGAAAAATAAGCTCACCGTCTGCATCGTATTGATGCCAAGTCACGTAACGATCTTTATTGACTGTGACCATCGCCTTGCCATGATGGTTGTAGCGCGATAATTGATCGAGCGTTTGCTCGGCCTGCGTTTCGTCTTGCGCAATCACCACGACCTGTTCATTCACCACATAACCAAAATGATCATAAAGCCAACGTTGCGTCGGTGACGCTTGTTGCAGAATATTTTCCCCTTGCGGTGTCACAGCCGCATTAAAGACACTAGGTTGTATCGCTGTGTTTTTTTGCGAACGCGCATTGAATGTCAATGACAACGTTCTATCCGCAGCGCATGAGATTAAATTTTTGGTGAGAAAATCAAAGTTCATTCCTGCTGTTAGAAATTGCGTGGCATCGAAATTAGGCAGTGGCGTATCGTGACAACAAACAGCTGTCGTTCGACCCAAGGCATCTACCTGATAACTGATCACATAACCTTTGGCATTCACTTCAAACGCTTTCTCGCCCTCGGCAGAATAAACATAAAAATGCGCTGCATTGGTAGCATTAATATCAACAATTACACGACCTAAAGCATCACGCACTTTTTGTTTTTTGAGCGTGACACAGGGGACCTGATAGGGTTGAGTCGTTTGCGCTGACAAATCGGTAGGATTGATTTGATAATTTTCAACCGGCACATTCTCTTGCGTTGTTTCGAACATTTGATTGTTTTTATCAAATTGCGTGATGACCGTTCGTGGCGTGGTTGTACCCACACCCAAAGTGATGACCTGTTTATTACCATTGGCATCTAAATCAAATTGTGTCACATGCGCTTGCGTCACAGGTGCTGACAATTGCAATACACCGCTGCTATCTTGCTGCGTGACATACGTTTGCACCGCTGGTTTGGTGAGTGTAAAAACACGCATGGCGCGATCGAAAGTGGTTTGCCAAAGCTTACCCAATCTATCTTGAATTATTTTTTTCAAGCCAGCGGCATTGAGTGTGTATTTTTCTGTGGGATTATCGTTGCTGTCAGCGTCAATAATATCGGTCACGCTCACTTGTCGATTGGCTTTATCATAGCCGAAACGTTGATGTCGATTACGTTTATCTGCTGCAATCGTTTTTAAAGCAGTATCAATGGCATCGATCGTTGGCAAGGATATTGCCGCTGTCATTGGTGTTGCTGCTGTTGTCTGCTGTGACACGGCCTCTTCTATTGCAACAAACTCATAACTCTCTTCAAGCGTTGCTGGCAGAGTGATGGCTTCTTTATACAGAATTGAATCGGTTATTTGCCCGTTATCATTATGCTGATATTCTGTGACAAAATATTTAATCACTGTTTGGGGTGGGCTACCTGCGATTTCTTCTACAAAGATTTCTGATTCTAAAACATAACGCAAACGATTTAACGCATCATGAATTTGATAGACTTGATGGTCTGCCGTTTCATTAGCGGTTAATGAGGATGCAATGTCATCAGCGCTCACCGGCCCTGACAACCAATCGAGTGGTTTAATGGGTGTTTCATAAGTGCGTTTATATTCGACATCGCCATGCGCATTGTATTGGTATTGCGTCACCTGCCAATGAGGATCAACCGTATAAATGAGTCGACCTGCAATATCTTTGTATTGAATGTTCACGACAACGTTGCTATCCACCAAGTCAGGTAGTTGATGCGCAATGCTGTCGGCCAAGTGATCGGGATCAAGCTGAGTCACATCTAAAGTTTTAGCGAACTTCACTTCACCCATAGATCGACCGATTGCATCTTGCAAATAAGCGGTTAATCGACCAGAAGGTGTGTAAGTGTAAAGGCGCAAACCATCGGCATCATAAATATCAAACGTTTTCATATCGGTGGGGCTGGCGATCGCAGCGACTAACGCTGCAATATTTGCTTCGGTCGGATTTTTTTCAACGTCGGCAATGGTTAATCGCTGCACATATTGAATGCGAACGGTGCAGCGACCCACAGCATTAAATTGTTGCTCTACCACGCCGCCCATGGGATCAATTTCAAAACGCAAGTCACCGTGTTGGTTACGAATATAATAGCGTTTGTCGCGATTGGGATTCATTTTTGCGACAAGCTGATTGGTTTCATCCCATTGGTTTGTTTCAGTCAGTGTTAAGGCATGACGGCCAGGCTGTGTGTCAGGATCGATAATATGTTCGAACACGCGACCTGCCGCATCTATTGTCACCGCTTCTTGATATTGGTCGACATCATTTTTATCGCCTTTTTGGCTGTATATAACTTGATTTAAACCATTGCGCTCTTGTGAATCGGTCAGCTGCAAATCATCAGGATCTTTAATGCTGCCACATAGCTGACCGCGTTTATTTCGCAATAAAGTGGTTTTATTTTGCAGGGGATCTATTTCTGCAATCTTTTTATTTTGCGAATCACGCTCGACTGTCGTTTGGAGTGAAGTATTGCTTGACACAACCGTGATGGTTTTTGGATGACCTGCTGCATCTAAATCATAATTTGTTGTAATCGCAGAGACATCGGTATCACTTATTTTATCGCCTTGGTCATTATAGACGTGAGTACTTGAATAACCTGCTGCATTGGTTTCTGCTTCTAGCTGACCATCAACACCATATGCTTTGCTAGCAACTTGGCCGAGATTATTGTGTTCTTCTATTGTTTGTGAAAAAACATTACTCAGCGTTTTAGCAAAACGACCCGCGGCTGAAGTGATGATTTTTGTCCGTGTTTTTTGTTGATAGTCGGTTTGCGTCGTTTCATTGTTAGCATTGGTCGTCGATAACACTCGACCAAAGGCATCGCGTTTTAAGGTTTTTGATCGATCACCACAAGTAGTTTGAGCAATTTTCCCCAGTCTATCCGTGACAATATTCGTCACAACATTCAAGGCATTGATGCGGCCTGTTAAATAACCCAAACCATTCACGGTGGTTTGTTCACAAAGATTTAAGTGCGTTGCATCACCTGGATCGACGGTAGTTTGAGTGCGAATACCCGCTAAATTATAGGTATATTGTGTCAAGCGTGATGTCGCATGGCTGATAGCTTCACTCACATTTTCCAAACGCCCGATTGGATTGTAGCGCCAGGTTTGCACATAACCATCGGCATCCGTCACCTGCACTTGCCGACCCATGCGATCAAATTCATCAATCTCTACACTGTCATGTTGTTCGTCTTGTAGTTGGTCTAACTGCAAACGCAAATCTGCAGAAATATAGCCTCCCGTTAACTCATTGGTTGTGGTCAGCGGATAAAATTTAGCATAGTAACGAATTTGGCTATTTTTATCAGCGAAGCGTGCCGGCGTTTTTTCACAAATAGCCCCACGCGGATTAATGGTGACGATTAACCGTTTATTTTGATCATAAAAATAATGTGTTTTATTCCCCAACAAATCAGTGCTCGCAATACACAGTCCCTCTGCATTGATTTGGTATTGAATGGTTTTGTCGTTCCACAAAACATTCAGTGCTAATTGTTTGGCTTGCTCTGACAATGATTGATCTGCATTAATTTTTTCCCATTGCTGTGCAATACGAGATGGCATACTGAGAATGCAAGCGCCAAAGGCATCATAGGCTTTGCGTTGGTGTCGCTCTTTATCAAAATTATCTTTATCGGCAATATCACCTTCAACGCTGTGAACGATTTGTCCCATATTGTTAAATTCAATTTTTTTGAAATAGCCATTGGATTTTTCAGTGTAATATTGTCGATTTAACACATCGTATTGCTGTGTGGTGAGTGCGTCTTCATCGTGTTTTTCAGGACATAACGCTGTTGTCGCTGCCGTGGTGAAGTTGGCCACTGCCGTATAATAACGACAGATACTCGTCACCAAACCATTGGCTAGCCGCTCATAGGCGGTATAAAATTTTTCAGCATTAATGCTGGCAATGAGTTGTTCTGCCGTATCATAAATAAAATAATCGATGGCATCTTTGTCGCTCGCCGCTGGCACGGTAATGGCGTCATCGGTCATGGGTGTTAAGGTTTCATAACGATGAGTGGTTCTTGGTTTTTGACCCGCCGCATAATCGATTGTTGTCACACGACCCATCACGATGGGTGCTACGTCATCCGCGCTTTTCGATAATTCAAAACTTTCTTGTTCGACAATGGTGCGTGACAACCCATCAAATTCGCGTTGAGTGACATGGTCTTGACTATTATCTTTAGCAATAGGCAATGCGCCTTGTGCGTCAAGCTCACGTGGTGCATCGCTGGGAAAACGAGTGGCATATTGTCTTTCTACCGCTGGTTTTGCATGCCATAAATCGTATGCCAATGCGACGACTTCATTTTCTGCATTGATTTGATAGCAGGGCCGATTATTTTTGTCATAGAAAACAGAATCGACACTGTCTTTCGTTGGATTTTTTTGAATGGTTTTTAATAGGTCGCTGAGCGTTACGGTTGTAAAGTCGATGGCGGTTTGTGGATCGTTATAATGCAAGGTGTGTTGCAATCGCGCGCAATGATCGTATTGATAACCCGTAACTCTCGCCATGGCGTCAACGGTAATTCGCAATTGTCCTGCGGCATCATAAAATGCAAACGTCTGCTTTTCATTTATCCCCATACTGGTTTGTACATTTCTGGTGGCATCCCAACTTAATTGCGTTTGACGAGTTTGGTCTTCTGCTTTTTGACTGATGGATTGCACATCACCTGCAGCATCAAATACGGTGATGTCTTGCCGATTATTCGGTTGGGTTTGAATGACTTGTCCATGGGCATCATCGTATTGCGTTGCCACTATGTCACCCAATGCATTTTGATGAGAGATTTCACGTAATAAACCATCATATTGATGCGTGGTTTCTGCCGACACGGCATCGGTTTGTTTTTCTGTTTGCGTTAACACTTGTGAAAAACAATTGTAGGTCCAATCATTTTGACGCGTGACTAATACGTTAGTTGCATCTTTAATGGTTTCAATTTGTTGTGCACATTGCCCGCGGTCATTATAGGTATAGCTGGTGCTACCAAAGATGGTTTGCGTTGCAACAAAGGCATCGAGCGCTGCGACTGTCGGTAACTGCGTTGGAGAAAATTCCGCCACTGCGAATAAGTTATCGTTAAAAACATTTTTGCAGGCGATTTGGTGATTGGCATTATATTGGAAAGCGGTCACCTGCCCTAAACCTGATATTTCATACACGCATTCGCGCGCACTGTTATATAAGCGATATTTCAACACCGCGAGTGTGTCGGGCGCGGTGAGTGATTGATGATATTCACACACAATATCGCCATGATCATCACGCAATCTATTAAAAGTGTATTGATTTTCAGCATCAGACGTTTGATTGAGGCGGCCTTCATCATCGTAGCCATAACTGATTGCGCCTTGATCTGCCATGGTTTTGCTTTGTAGCCGATCACTCGTCTCTAGATATTGATAATTAATATCTTGAACCGTTTGTCCATCCACCTGTTGCAAAAAACGATTGAGGCGATCTTTTGCATCTAAATAAATAGTGGCAAACACACCCGCGGGTGAATTTAATACGACAGAACTTGTTTGGTAAGTTAAAGCATAAATACGGCCTAAGCCATCTGTTAATTGCTGAAAACGTTTTTGCGCATCAAAACCCAGCGAAAAATGGGTTTGATCTGATTGCTTGATGGTAGACAATAGACCGTCAGCATCATATTCATAATCGACGCTATAAGACAAATTAGTATCGACAATACTAGACTTTAAGCGTCCTTGATCATCAAAAACATAGCTTTGCAATAAAACAGGCGCCGCCGACCCTTCTTGTAACGATAGATTGAGTTGCTGACCTGTGCGTTCAAATTGAAGAATTTGTCCGCCTGCCGTCACCGTTAGCAAATTATCACTATCATCATAAGCATAATTAATGACACGACCTTGCGCATCTTGACTGAGGGTTTGCCGACCATTGGCATCAAACTGTATGGTTTGCGTCAACCCCGCTTGCTGCCAAGAAAAATCACCCGCTGCATTTGCAGTGATGCTGATGTCGCCATCTGCTGCTGCATAAATATAGGCTTGTTTCGTCTCGTCATAGATTAATGTAATGACATGGCCATCTTCTTCTGTGAGGCTAATAGAACTACCCGCGACATTTTTGCTGCCATTCAACACCAACGATTTGTTAAGCGCCAAACGCCAAGCAGGCTGGCCCATGCTGTTATAGAGATAAGAAAAAGGCAGCTTAAACCCAGGCACATCGATAGTCTTCACGACATCTTGCACAACCAAATTACCATTGGCCGCATTGGCATAGACTTGAACGCCTGCCTGACCTAAGCGAACCGGTGAATAAACTTGACCGCATCGAGCCTGTGAAGATTGACTTAAACCCAAACCGGTATTAGTGAATACTTGAAATAAATATTTGCTAGCGAAACCCATGATGTTTATTCAGTTGTGCAGCACAACTGCTCCTACACTAAGGGCGTGTTTACAATTCTACAATATTGTCGCTATTCAATTGAGTTTCTGCGTTGCGGTGCTCACCTATACTGCGCGCAGCATAGGTCAAATAGGCTGTGCTCCACTACTCAAAAATTAATCGCCTAGCGCGCAATCTTGCGAACTGTAAACAGGCCTTAAATTAATAACAAATCGTTCCTAAGTTGTGCACGAGAAAATAAGCCTAAAAAAGCTTATAGAGCTAGTATCGACCTACAGAATAGGCCTGATGGAGGGGACGAGGATTAAAACAGTCTTGAGCTAAAATGGCAAGTTAAGGGAAAATTAATTTTATACTGCGCGCGGTCAAACCGCGCAATGACAGCTCTCAAAAACCTGGCTAACTGCCGCGAACAAAGTGAGCGGTACTGTGTCCTACTGATGCTTGACTGTCTACAACACCTCTGCACTTTGCTGCTGACTGACCGCGAACAAAATGAGCGGTACTGTGTCCTACTGATGCTTGACTGCCTACTAATGCTTGACTGTCTACTAATGCTTGACTGTCTATTGATGCTTGGCTAAAAAAACCTCTCGTGCGCCTCTAGCTCTTCGGCCGTTGGTCGTACCACTTTCTTGCAATACCCCGTCGCCACGCGATGAATCGTCACAGTGGCATGACCTGCCTCAGCACCTCTTTCATCTTCTTCAGCGAATAACTGCTTTTGACCTCCTGTCATTGCCAAATAGACTTCAGCCAAAATTTTTGCATCGAGCAAAGCGCCATGCAGCTCACGATGGCTATTATCAATTTCATAACGACTGCATAATGCATCCAAACTATTACGTTGCCCTGGATGTTTTTTGCGTGCAAACACTAACGTATCGAATATTTTGCAGATTGCTTGAATGTTTGGATAATCTTTTCCCAATAAATCAAATTCATGATTCATAAAACCCAGATCAAAAGGCGCATTATGAATGATTAACTCTGCCCCTTTGATATAGGCCATTAAATCATCTGCCACTTCAGCAAATTTAGGTTTATCCAATAAAAAATGATTGGACAGACCATGCACCGCGAAGGCTCCCTCTTCGATCTCACGCTCAGGATTAAGATAGACATGAAAATGTTGGTCCGTTAATTTACGATCAATCATCTCCACACCTGCAATTTCAATCAGGCGATGACCGTCTTTCGGATGAATACCCGTTGTTTCTGTATCCAGAATAATTTGTCTCATAAATACGCCTCTACCCCTTTGTTCGCTAACGCATCAGCCAATTCATTTTCAGGATGTCCCGCATGCCCTTTGACCCACCGCCATTCAACCTGGTGCTCATTCATTAAGTCATCCAATCTTTGCCATAAATCTTGATTTTTGACCGGTTTTTTGGCGGCTGTTTTCCAATTATTTTTTTTCCAATTAAAAATCCATTGTGTGACACCTTGCATAACGTATTTAGAATCGGTCGTTAAGATCACATGGCTACGTTGTTTTAGTAGACACAATGCTTCAATGGCCGCTATTAATTCCATACGATTATTGGTGGTATTTGCTTCACCACCATAAATTTGTTTTTCATGATCACCACAACGTAACACAGCGCCCCATCCACCAGGACCCGGATTACCTTTACATGCACCATCTGTATAAATTTCGATTTTTTTCACACGGTTCCTTTAGATCTAGAAAATGCAAAGTTTTTGGCTCTTTCGGAATGCCCGTGGTTTTCAAACACACCCGTCATTGCGAGGAGCGTAGCGACGAAGCAATCCATTGTTTTGGACCTTGCATAACGTATTTAGAATCGGTCGTTAAGATCACATGGCTACGTTGTTTTAGTAGACACAATGCTTCAATGGCCGCTATTAATTCCATACGATTATTGGTGGTATTTGCTTCACCACCATAAATTTGTTTTTCATGATCACCACAACGTAACACAGCGCCCCATCCACCAGGACCCGGATTACCTTTACATGCACCATCTGTATAAATTTCGATTTTTTTCACACGATTCCTTTAGATCTAGAAAATGCAAAGTTTTTGGCTCTTTCGGAATGCCCGTGGTTTTCAAACACACCCGTCATTGCGAGGAGCGTAGCGACGAAGCAATCCATTGTTTTGGAAAGTTTTTTTGGATTGCTTCGTCGCTACGCTCCTCGCAATGACGGCGTAACATTCAAAAACCACGGCGATTCCGGAAGAACCAAGTTTTTCATTCCTGCACGCTTAATATATGACATTAGCATAGCGCTTTTTCATCATCTGATCAGAGCTCACAATAGGCAACTTATGATCGAGCGCAAAACTTAAAATTAAACGATCCGCTGAATCTTTATGCTGTTTAGTTTTTGTCAGCGGCCAATCCAAATTAATTGCTTGCATCCAATGACGTCCATCAATATCAATCATTTCAATAGATTGAATGTCCGAGTACTCTTCATAAAGTTCCATCACATTTTTACCACCTAAATCTAATTTCCCAATATTCACCTTACAAGCAATTTCGGCAAAACTGATAGACAGTAAAAAGGCACCTTGATTAATCAACAACAAAGTCTTACGAGAAATAATATCTTTTTGTAAAAGATTAATGATTGCGCAGGTATCTAGGACAACCATGTTGATAAATCCTCAAGCACAGGCTCGTTAATATCGCCTTTGAAGGTCACCGTGGTGAAATCCTTCAGATCATAAATACTTTTAGGTTTAATGGGTTTTATAACCAGACAGGGTTTTCTATGGTAAGTTAATACGATACCAAATTTTTCAGCTACTTTTAAAAATTTACTGGTATTCTGTATGAAATCACGCTTACTAACTGTTTTCATGTGCTTATCATCCAACAAAATATGTAGCTACCTTATAGTGGATATTTCCAAAATGACCAGTGAAGGCTTCTGAAGTAAATAACTTTGCATTCTCGAGCTCTTAAGACAAAGCATATTTCTTATTCCAACTCACTGCCTTCACTGGCGTCATACCCACTCGGTTCTTTCGCGCGAGAAACAGTACGCTATTACTCCATTGCGGCCAAGCCATTTGTCCCACAATATCAAATATTTTTAACACATCATAAAACACTGACTCACTCACAGGAGGGCGATAGCCCATTCCTTTCTGTTTTTCTACCGTCAAGTTAGCGTGAGATAACCATTGAACAACTTTCATCGCTTGAAAATAGTGTTGACTACCGATTGCTCGAAGTGCTGCTTGATAAGGTCGACACAAACCAAACCAACTATGCCGATTCAAAACGGAAATCACCAACAGGCCATTAGGTGCTAAACACAAAGCCGCTTGATCGATTAATAGAGTTGGTTTTGTGACAGACTCTAAAGAATGCGGCATCAAAATTAAATCGACACTATGAGGCCTGATAGGCAGATAGATTAATTCGGATTGAATGGAAGTGTCTGGTCGATTATCAATATAATAATGTCCCACCAAATTAGGCATCACTTTTTCTGCAAAGCCCTTGACGCCACCAATTTGCAAACAGAATTTAGCGGTGACCCCTTCCAGTGCCGCCTGCCAATAAAGTATCTCCTGATGAATTAAAGGACTAATAATAGGGTTTTCATACCAATGATTTGTTGCTTGTGCCTCATCTTTCATACTGACAACCATCTCCACTGATTATGACTGGCCTTGTTATTGACTAAGATTTTTATCCTAAAATTATTTTTGATCGATTTGATTCTAAAAAAATTCCCAGATAGGATTGAGCACTCCAGTTTGTCAATATTTCTAGGATCCCGCGGTCAAGCCACAGAATGACGAAGCCTTAACTGAATTACCCGAAAATCAAATATTGACGAAGTACTAATCTCAATCTGAAATTCAAAACTTAAATTGATGACCACGCACAGTATAGGAAAAACAAATCATGTTAATAGAAGCCATTCCTGCCTTTCAAGATAATTATATTTGGGCCATTATACTCGACGACACTCGCGATTGCATCTTAGTCGATCCAGGGGATTCAACACCCTCTGAAACTTACCTTCGACAAAATAATCTACAATTAAAGGCCATTTTGATTACACATCATCATCAGGATCATGTCGGTGGCGTCACAACGCTCGTGAATAATCATTCATGCACTGTTTACGGCCCTAAAGCTGAAATGATCCCTTGTCGCCATTTTGCGTTGAGCGAAGGAGACACTGTTCATTTGGACGAAGACAAACTGTCCTTTCAAGTAATCGAATTGCCAGGACACACCTTAGGGCACATCGCCTACCTGACCGATGCCGTAGTATTTTGTGGTGACACTTTATTTTCAGCGGGCTGTGGTCGCTTA
>Ga0155588_1010_pt1 | contig 16054 bp, 17 predicted proteins | sample RifCSPhighO2_12_FD_107245 | JGI IMG/M metagenome (GOLD analysis project Ga0155588, IMG submission 107245) | Gammaproteobacteria bacterium RIFCSPHIGHO2_12_FULL_41_15
AGCGAGCAAGTGCATCAGCAAGATTTAAAAGGTTTAGTTGGGTTCTGCGAAGAGCATCCTAAAGTAAAACCAATTGTTGTTTCACAAGATAAGCGTGAAAGACTATTGGAAGTGGAGGGTGTGCAGCCGATTCACATTATGCCTTGGTCTTTGTTTTTGGGGCGGTTATGGCGTGGAGAAATTGTGTAATCAATTTAATCAGTTCTAAACAGTCGATAAATAATTGTAGACATAGTGAGCAGTAGTATCCCGGACATCGCTGTATGTAAAATAGCCAGTAGCGTATGTGTTTCCATCTGCGCTTCAAATAATGCGCTAATGATCCCCAGCGCAAACTGCAAGGCAACCACGCTGAGCAAAAAAGCACCGAGAGATTGTAAATTATATTTACCATTAATGAGTAGCAAGCAAAGTGCAAACGGGACCATGAAGGCAGTCATTAAGTAAGCTGCGAATCGATGTAACATTTGACTATTCACTTTGGCGAGTAAAAACGGAATGTTTAAATAGATTTTTTGTATGAATCCATTATTTACGGGTAGATTAATAAATTTTTGTCCATTCATCCAGGTAGAAGTGTTATTGGGGATATCATGATAAATAAGCGAAGCGGTAAAAGCACTCGTCCAGATACCCAGCATAATTTCAATAATTAATAGCGTGATGGCGATAACTGCCCAAGGGCGTAATAATGTTAATTCTGCGGAAACAGGTTGAGGGGTTGTGTCTTGTAGCAAAAGTGATAGCCACCAGACACAACCGGTGATTAATAAACCTAAAGCGATGTGGCCTGTGGCAAATAATGGGTCATATCTTAAGTAAACATTGACATGTGCCGCCATAAAATGAATAGCAGTGAGAATCAGTAATAAACTCGCAACAATAATCCTTTTAGAGGATTGCTGCTTTTGCCAAGCTGACGTCACGGCGAATAAAAAAAGTGCGGCAGATAAAAGACCTGTGAGTAAGTAACTAAAAAAATTATTTGGCTCTGTTAAATCAAAAGTGCTGTTAGGTTCTATGCTGCAATTCGGCCAGGTATCGCAAACACTTTGTTTGCTCGCTATATGAAAATAAACGGTTAGCATGGTGAGCAGTAAGGCAATAACCACATTGCACTGTGAAAAATATTCCTTGTAAAATTGTTTTGCTGTCAATGTTCTAACCAATTTGTGAAGCCATGAGCAATCGTTGTACGTCATTAAAAATAGCCATGGGTTGTATGCTTTTGTTGTAGCGCATCATGACTAGCCCCATTGGATCAATGATGTATAGATTGTTGGGTTGCATAGGGAAATTTTTATGTGCAAACTTTCCGGTGTTGGTTGCTTTAATGATTATCTCGGTGCCGTTAAATTTTGTGTTAATCGCTGTCAACAATTTTGTATTGAGTGATTGCTTGGTGGTGGCGAGTGCCAGTTGAATTCGGAGTCGATCTTTGCCGGTCGCAATTTGAATTTGGTGCATATTAAAAAGCATTTGTTGGCAGTAGGCGTCACAGTGTTCCTTGTCATTGAATAGCAATGTCCAGTGGCCTTGAAAATTTTTTATGGAGAGAGGATGTCCGTGGCTATCGCTGAGATTGAGATCTGTGACTTCAGTGGGCGGATGAATGAGTTTGCCATTCGCACTATTTTTGCCTTTCACAAAATTAGGATGTTGATATAAAACCCATGCCAAAACGATTGGGCCTGCAAAAATAGCAGTTAAATACAACAATGGGCGGATAGACCGCTTTGTTGGCTGCGAGTGTGTCATGAGCGTGACCGTTCTAACATATTAATAGTTAAAGCATTGTAGAAAAAATCTTAGGGGTGAGTAAAGGTCTCAGTGAACATTAATTTGTTGTTAACGGATGACGCTATCAACTTGGCGGATGAATAATATATTGCTTCGCATGCGTATCGCAATGACAGCAAGGGTTCAAACCACGGGCATTCCGGAAGAGTCGTTTTTTTGATAACGAGAAAAAATATGATTTACTGGTGGAGGTAAAGTATACTGCGCGCGATTACAAATTTAAGTTTGAGCTTCGGATCGAGATTAGCTTTACAAACGTTGAGTTCGAAAAGCTGACATTATACTGCGCGCAGTATAATGCCATAAAAAAATATTGAGTATTGTGTCATGCTGTTTAAAATATTGATCGTTCTTCTTATGTTTGTGGTGCTGTATTGCTTAGGCAGCGGTTTGTTTTTTTTAACGAAAGATCAAGGAGGTTCCGATCGATTGGTCAAGGCATTGACTTGGCGTATTGGTTTGTCGGTGACTATCTTTATTTTAATTTTGATAGCATTTTTATTGGGTTGGATTAAGCCGCACTCAATTTAAATTTAGGAGGTCTATTGCGATGGGATTGCGTGGTACGAGTTTTGGTTCAATTTTTCTTATTTTACTGATTGTCTTGCTGCTGTTTGGGACAAAACGCTTGCGAAATATAGGTGAAGATTTAGGGGCCGCGTTAAAAGGCTTTCGACAGGGTGTGAAAGAGCAGGAAACCATTTCACAAGTTGAACACAAGGATGATAAAGATGTTTGATGTTGGATTCGGTGAAGTTGCGCTTGTTTGTTTGGTTGCATTAGTCGTGTTTGGGCCAGAAAAATTACCGGGGTTAGCAAAGCAGGCCGGTAAGTTGATAGGGAGTGCTAAAAAAATCATGAACGATGTTAAATCTGAAATTGAAATGGCAGCAGAATCTGAAATCAAACAAGACTCTGATCAAGCCCAGTGATCGATACTCGATCTTCATTCGGAGGCTGTCGATTTCATGCAACACTATTTACCCTTTTTGTTAGAATTTCGTAGTCGTGTATTGCGATATTTACTTGTATTAAGCGTGTTGACTTGTCTTTGTTGTTTTTTTTCAAATTATATCTATGTCGGATTTGCTTTGCCGATGCTGCATCGACTTCCCTCAGGGCAGGGTATGTTAGCAACAACGGTGACGGGACCATTTTTGGTGCCCTTTAAAGCGGGATTATTTATTGCCGTTGTCTTGTCGATTCCTTACTTTTTATTTCAAGTGTGGCAATTTTTGACACCTGCTTTATATAAACATGAGAAACGTTGGTTGTGGTCTGTGATACTTTGGGGGACGGCACTATTTTATATAGGTATGTTGTTTGCTTATTTTTTTGTCTTGCCGTTGATTATTCGCTTTATGGTGAATGTTGCACCCATCGGCGTAGAAGTGAGACCAGAGATTGGTGAATATTTTTCGTTTGTGACGCAAATGCTATTGGCCTTTGGCGCTGCGTTTGAAACCCCTATTATTATAGTGTTTTTGGTTGCTACGGGATTGGTGTCGTTGGTGTCGCTCAAACGTCAGCGCTCCTACGTGATCGTTTCTGCTTTTATCATCGGCATGTTATTAACACCGCCTGATGTTTTATCGCAAATTTGCTTAGCAATTCCACTTTGGATGCTCTATGAATTAGGATTATTGTTAGCGCAAGTGGTCGTGATGACAAAGGTCAGAGAGGTTGTGAAGGAGTAAGTGGCCGTCACAGCATACCGCTTGCGCATCTGATCGCGCATGATAAACTGACTCGCATATACCTTCAGGGAGGATGGTTGTGTCTAATAATATCGATAAAAATCGTCGTAAATTTTTAGCAGGCGCAACCTGTGCCGTCGGTGCCGCAGGTGTGGTTGCTGGCAGTATTCCCTTCATTGCTTCCATGTTACCGAGTGAATCGGCTATCGCTGCCGGTGGTCCTGTTCGCGTCAAAATAGATAAAATGAAACCCGGTGATCAACTCACCGTCATTTGGCGAGGTCGTCCTATCTGGATTATTCGTCGAGATGAAAAAATGTTGGCGACTCTGCCTGTTCTTGAGCCAGAGTTAAGAGATCCAAAATCAATCATTGATCAGCAGCCTGAATATGCCCGTAATGAATATCGTTCTCGTAAAAAAGATCTATTAGTTTTGGTGGGCATCTGTACCCATCTTGGTTGTGCACCTACGTATCGACCTGATGTAGGCGGTGTGAGTGCTGATTGGAAGGGAGGCTTTTTTTGTTCTTGTCATGGTTCTAAATTTGATTTTGCAGGACGCGTATTCAAAGGGGTGCCTGCGCCCATCAATTTAGAAGTCCCGCCCTATGTATTCTTGAGTGAAAATGAAATTATGATCGGTGTAGATAAACCATCGACTAACCTTGATGTGTAAGGATTGAAAGAATGGCATCAAAACTAAAAGTTTGGATTGATGATCGTTTCCCAATGACTGAGCTTTGGGAAAATCATGTGAGTAAATATTATGCGCCAAAAAATTTAAATTTTTGGTACTTGTTCGGTGTGTTTTCATTGCTGGTTTTACTGAATCAAATCATCACGGGTATTTGGTTGGCTATGTATTATACGCCGACGGGTGCTGAGGCATTTGATTCTGTCGAACAGATTATGCGTAATGTTAAATATGGTTGGTTGTTGCGCTATATGCATAGTACAGGCGCTTCTGCTTTTTTTGCGGTGATCTATTTGCATATGTATCGTGGCATTATGTATGGTTCCTACAAAGGCCCGCGAGAATTATTGTGGGTTATCGGCATGGTCATTTTGGTGGTGTTATTGATTGAAGCAGTGACGGGTTATGTGTTGCCGTGGGGTCAAATGTCATTTTGGGCGACAAAAGTTTTGATTTCTGTTTTTAGTGTCATCCCTTTTGTAGGCAAGTATGTCATTACCTGGTTGCAAGGTGACTATAATGTCTCGGGTATTACACTGCACCGATTTTTTTCTTTTCATGTTGTATTATTGCCGCTAGCGATTATCGCCTTGACACTGGTTCATGTCATGGCATTACACAAAGTGGGCTCTAATAATCCAGAGGGTATTGAAATTAAAGCGTGTAAAGATAGCTTAGGTAGGCCGCTTGATGGCATACCATTTCATCCTTATTACACCCTCAAAGACCTAGTGGGTGTCGTGATTTTTTTAATTGTATTTTTTCTGATTGTATTTTATGCGCCAACTTTTGGTGGTTATTTTATTGAAGCTCCCAATTTTGTTCCAGCCAATCCTTTAGTCACACCGCCAGTGATTGTACCGCCATGGTACTTGGCTTCGTTTTATTCTATTTTGCGTGCGGTGCCTAATAAATTGATGGGTGTCATTGTTGCTGCGGCTGCTGTCGCTTTTTTGTTTGTGCTGCCTTGGTTAGATCGAAGTCCTGTCAAATCGATTCGTTATCGAGGCGTATGGAGTAAGCTAGGTCTCACTGTCTTTGTGATCAGTTTTGCAGGACTAGGTGTAGTGGGTACGATGAGCCTTACCCCTCTCGTTTTATTTTTTTCAAGATTTTTTACAGTGACTTTTTTTATGGTGTTTTTGACAATGCCATTTTATACCAAACACGAACACTGTAAGCGAGTTCCAGACAGAGTGACGAAAGGATGAAAAAATTTCTGTTATTAATAGTGTTGTTGCTTGTACCTCTATTGACCTTTGCTTCTGACGATAGTAGTTCAATTGTGTTAGAAAAAGCACCGATCAATGTGCACGATAAAAGTTCTTTGATGCGAGGTGCAAAATCGTTCAAAACATTGTGCATGACTTGTCATGCTTTAAGAATGTTGCAATATAATTCATTTGCGAAAAAAGCGGGCATTACAATCGATTTAATGCCGGCGAAAGACAAAGAGTGGTGGTTTGCAAAAGCCCCCCCAGATTTGTCACTGACCGTGAGTCAACACGGTGCAGATTGGATTTATACTTATTTACAAGTATTTTATCAGGATCCTGCCGTGAAGATTGGCAGTAATAACTTATTAGTACCTAATTCGAGTATGCCGAATTTATTTTTAGGCCTTCAAGGCAAGCAAGAACTCAATGCGAATCGTGAAAAAGCATTAAATGAGCATTGGCGCAAGCCACACTATTATTCACTATTGAACAAAACATCTCCGGGCTCAATGACAAACGAGCAGTTTGAGCAAACAGTGGCAGATATTACAAATTTTCTTGCTTATGCCAGCGAACCTTCTAAACTGCAACGCGAACGCACAGGTGTGTGGGTCATTTTATTTTTAGTCGTCTTTTTAGTATTAGCCTATTTTTTAAAAAGAGAATATTGGAAAGACATTGAGTGAGCATGCCTATGTCAGCAGAATTTAATTACGTCGCAAAGCAACCCGATGCCGAAGGTTATATTGCGTATACCGATAGCGAACACTTAGTGTGGAAAACGTTGTATGATCGTCAGATCAAAGCGATACAAAAGCGTGCCTGTGATGAATATATTAACGGCTTAGAAATGCTTAATATTTCTTCAGAGTTAATCCCACAATGCAAAACACTCTCTGATCGCTTAAAACAGTTAACGGGGTGGTCTGTGGTACCTGTTGAAGCGCTCATTTCTTTTGAAAAGTTTTTTGAGTTGCTCTCAAACAAATGTTTTCCAGCAGCAAGCTTTATTCGTGTGCCAGAAGAACTAGATTATTTGAAAGAACCCGATATTTTCCACGAAATTTTTGGCCATTGCCCCATGTTAACTAATCAAGCCTTTGCTGATTTTACACAGAGTATAGGTTGTATGGGTAAGCAATTTTCTCAAACAGAGCGAGTGCTGCTTGCGCGACTCTATTGGTTCACCGTCGAATTTGGTTTATTGAATACGACGGAAGGTTTGAGAATTTATGGGGGAGGCATTTTGTCATCAATTGGTGAAACACAATATGCGTTAGAAAGTGATCAGCCAAAACGCCAGCCATTTGATTTATTGACAGTGCTTAGAACACCTTATCGATACGATGAAATGCAACTCAATTATTTTGTGATCAACGATTTTTATGATTTGTACGCGTTGGCTAACGCAGCCACATTAAAAAAAGCTTTTAATGAAGCCATTGAATTAGGATTATTGCCAAACCCTCACAAAAAACAGAATGATGAAACTAGGAGTTGTTAATATGCCCTGTGACTTAACCCATAAAAAATGTAAACCCTGTGAAGGTGGCGTTGATCCTTTAAAAAAAGAAGTAGCTAAAGATTTGTTGAAACAGACAATCGGTTGGACGATTTCAGAGGATGGTAAATCAATTAGCCAGCGCTTCGAATTCAAAGGATTCTATAAAGTCATGGGTTTTATTAATGCATTGGCATGGATTGCCAATACGGAAGGCCATCATCCTGATGTCAAATATGGTTACAATTATTGTGAAGTCTTGTTTACGACACATGCGATCGATGGTTTAAGTGAAAATGATTTTATTTGTGCGAGTAAAATTGATGCACTCTTGAATCAATAGCGATATTGCGCGCAGTCTATGTCAGCATTCTTTTTTTATGCCCCCCATTTTAGCAACTTCGGTTCTTTGGGAATCGTCGTGATTTTGCAAAAGTGATGTCTCGTCATTGCGATACGCAAGCGAAGCAATCGAGGGGAAATCCTGTATTTTCTAGATTGCTTCGTTTCGCAATGACAGCAAGCTTTGAAACCACGAGCATTCCGGAAGAGCCGTAACTTCTCATTTTATTACGCATTAACCTAGATTCAGTGCATTAAGCTTTCGCAGTAGCCTTCAGCTGCTGATTCTAGGATTAAAACCCAAGAATTAAGGTCCCATTAATTTTCTAGTGCTATAGTTTCCGCGCTTGATGTCTGCCGTCATTGCGCGGCTTGACCGCGCAATCTAGAAAAGCCTGTAAAACCAGTATAAAAATGGATCCCGCGGTCAAGCCGCGGGATGACGACTTCGCGCAGTATAAGTCTAACTTTAATCTAACGTTTAAAAATCACCACAAAATGAATGATTACAGCTTAAATTTTTAACAGAGCGAAGTATACCAACACGCGAAGTAAATCAACACGCGAAATATATCAACCTAGGAACCAATCGATGCCCCACAACTCCGAAACAAACAGTCTTGATAAAAATGAAATAACAATTGAAACGCTTTTAAAATTGATTTTTCAATCGACCGCGCCATTCATGCCGCCCTTATTTCAGCAATTGTTGAATGCGTCTTCTCTTCGTGGGAGCGAGGAGAGTCCTCCCGTTGAACCGTCGATTAAAGATGAGCTATGGTTTGTAGCTCGTCAGCACACTTTAAGCAGAAAGTTGAACTTGCAGAGGAGCTCTGAAGGAGAGTCCTTTCTTCATAAAACCTGGTGCACTTTTATCACGTGTTTATTGAATCCGGAATTATTTAGAAAACAGCCTGTTTTTTTTAACATACTTCACATGTTACAGCGTTTTTTAGTAAAAAGTTGTTCGTTTGGCTCGATGGTATTGCATTTGAAAGAGATCAAGCTGCCAACAACAGAATTCGAACCAACCTCCGCAACTTATGCTGTAACGCTTGGGCTACATTTTGTTGCTGTGGTAGTGATGCGCTTTGTTGAGATGCTTTCAAGTCAACAGCCGAATGAATCTGTTTATATTTGCTGGATGATAGAAGAGTTATCAATATTATTTGAAAAGTTTCAAGTGCCGGCTTTATCTCTTACAAAATCAGCGGATGGTGCTAATTCAATATCAAATAACGCGCTGGAGTTTGCAGGACAACAGTTGAGCGTGGCGATATTGTTAATGTATGAAGCCATAGAAAAGTGGGTCGAGCAACACCCTGAAGCAGTGCTAATAGAAAAGCTGTTTATTAGCGACATTAAGCGCGTATTTGGTGAGGAGCAAATGACGCCTCCCACATCTGAAGTTCTTCCAGAAAAAGAGAGATTGACGGCTATATGTTCCCGATTGCGAACTGCTGTAACGGGATTTTCCGAACAGACAATATTAGGCAAAGCCTTACTCCCTTATGAGGAGCATTTCAAGAAAATACAAGAGCGTGAAGCTTCATTGTGTGCAATATTGAAGTCAGAAGACGGCGATAACAGGGACGCGAAAGTATGTGCTTTTTTAAAGGACCATTCAATAGAAACACTAGGTACGCTCTTTAAGCACTGGTCGTCGGCCGATGCGGTCAACTGTTTTTCCTTGTTACTTTGTAGTAAACCACCTTTGCTCGAATCTATACGTTATTTGTCAGGCTCGCAGACTTTTGTTGCTCAACTAGTCAGTCATATTTCGATGATCACTTCTCCGACCAACCCCCAGACAATTTTACGTTTTGCTTTTGAGCATGAGCAAGATGAATTGGGGATGGCTTTGCTTAGCTTTGGCGCGTCAATCTGTCAGCAAGATTGTTGCACACCTGCGTCTCAAGCACTGTTAGCTAAGTGTCCCAAAACTCTGCATAAAATAGAAACTTTGTTGAATAAGTATGCTGAAATTGTGGATCAATATTTTTCAACTCGCTATCGAACGATAAAGGAAATGACGGATACTGAATCTGAGGAATTGTTAACTTATTTAATCACGCTTTGTTACTGGCAACCTAGAGAAATTGACCGTAATACGTTGTACCTATCGGAGCTGTTGTCGAGAAAGATAATCCCCGATGATTCTGCCAGCACGTCGTCGCGCAGAGCAACAGCTCGATTCAACAAGCTTTGCACTTGGGTTTCTCAGGATATATTTTTTAGAATTTGTATAGCTATTTTAGAGTTACCTGATGATGAAACAGAGGAAAAGACGACAGCTTTATTGGCATTGATAGCGATTGCAGCCGAGCACTTGCATTGGCCAGCAGACGACTTACAAAAGCTGATGCAAGCCAACACAGATGAAAAATGTGATCGTTTGTATGAAAGGCTTAGCTATCAAGCGGCCGTTTTTTTACGTATGAATTGTCTGAACAGAGTATCTGATTATTTGAAAGCAAAAAGGGTTGATTCAATAATATTTGGTCCGTGTCGCGTATTTTATTATGACTCTCTAATGCAATGTGAACGTTTATCCCAAGCAGGAAAGAGTAAAAAAGATGCGTTTCTTTCTAATTGGAAAACATTGCAAGGAGATACGCTATACCAAGAAGAATTGGAGAGAAGAAAGAAAGCAGCTGAGGAAGCAGGCCGTCAACTTGAGCTTGAATGCGCAGAGAAAGCACCTAAACCTAAAAAGAAAAAGAAAAAAAAGGGGGCCGTTGCTTCGTCTAGGTCAGCAAGCCAGGTAGCCAACGGAGCCGCTGCTTCATTTAAGTCAGCAACCCAGGCAGCCAACGCAGCCGCTGCTTCGTTTAAGTCAGCAACTCAGGTAGCTAACGGAGCCGCTGCTTCGTCTAGGTCAGTAACCCAAGCTGCAAATGGAGTAACTTTGTTAGTCGAGCAGCCCATAAGTGACGCCGTCGCATCAACAGCTTTTGGTGAAAAGGGTTTAGCTTTGAGTGACACGATCCCTCTTCCCCCTCAGGGTGAGACGCGTGAAGCTACTTTAGAAGAAGAGTTGCAGCAAACACGAAAAGAGTTGCAGCAAACACAAAAAGAGTTGCAGCAAGCACGAAGAGCCTACACTGCTTCACAGCGGCGTAATGACAGGCTTGAGGATGTTAATCAGCAGCTTGAATGTACTAATCGGTGGCTTGATAAACGTTGCTTGGGGCTTTCGCAGGAATTACAGGAGTGCTCGGGACAACTGCAGGAGCGTTCAGAAGCGTTGGATTTATTGAGAGAGCGCTTTTCCGAATCGGAGGCTTGCTTTTCTGACTTGCAAACCCGCTTGTTTCAAAGCGAAGCGACCGTCGTTGAATGTTATCACCAAATGCAAGCTCAACAGTTGCTATGTCAACAGTTGCAAGAGCTGCAGCTGCAGTTCCAACAGGCGATGATGTCAATCACACAGCCGCCGGTTCAGCAACAAATGATGAGCGGTGCTGGCATGCCATTGCCATCATTGTGGAGGCAGCAAGAACAGTCGCTGCATCCGCACTATTTGCAAGCACCCCACCCGCAGGCAGATCAAGTGCATTATCGCCAGAGAGCGCAGCGACGACCACGGTGATTTTTTAAACGGGCATCATTGTGATCGCGCGCAGTATAGCCGGCGACCATAGCAATTTTTTTTTGCAATGGTGCGTCCGGCGATTCTGAAAAAATCATGACTTCGCCGCGCTCAATGATGAGTTCATCTATTTGATTTCATATCCAATAAACAAACACAAATAGTAACAACCACACAACGTCTACAAAGTGCCAATACCAAGACACCGCTTCAAAAGCAAAGTGATTGTGAGAATCGAAATCTTTGCGAATCACTCGATACAAAATAACTGTCAGCATAATTGTGCCGAGCGTCACATGCATCGCGTGGAATCCTGTCAACATAAAAAAGGTTGTGCCAAAAATACCAGACGACAACTTCAATCCTTTTTCGGTATAAGCAATGCCGTACTCATGAGCTTGGCAAAATAAGAACGTGATACCGAGTGCAACGGTTAGCGCTTGCGCGATCACCGTTTGCATATATTTATTTTTGAGAATCCCCCAGTGAGCAATTGTAATGGTGACGCCACTGGTTAATAGAATCGCTGTGTTGATGGCAGGTAAACCCCAGGTTTCCATGACGGACTGAGGACCCACAAATGCGCTGGGGTCGGGCGTAGTAAATACGGGCCAAGCCGCTCTAAAGTGGGGCCACTCAAGCAGGTGAGTTAGAACGCCATGACCTGAACCACCAAGCCACGGTACTGATAAAACGCGGGCATAAAATAGTGCGCCAAAAAAAGCACCAAAAAACATGACCTCGGTAAAAATAAACCAGAGCATCCCGTAACGAAAAGAGCGTTCAATTTTGCTGGTTTGTGTAATGCCCGAGCGATTCTCACGAATGACCGTGCCAAACCAACCAAATAACATATACGCTAAAATAAATGCACCCAATAAAAATAAGTAAGGCCCCCAAATTTTTTGATGTAACCAGTTGGCCGCACCTAGAGCGATACAGAATAAAGCGACTGATCCAGTCAGTGGCCAGTGAGAGGGTTCCGGTAAATAATAACCAGTATCTTTCGATTGATTGGATTTATCTTGGTGAGACATCATATTCCTCATGAATAAATACGATTGGGTATTAATGCTGCGCGCAGTATAGGTTGCGATGCGTTCGTCGGCGCCAATAATATCAGTTATGTTCAAAATAACAAAGGCAAAGAGCTGTATCGCGCACAGCGTAAGTGGCACTGTTAGCCGCTTATGTTGTGCGCGGTACTGTTTTTGTCGGCTGGTTCTCGTCAGTACTGTTTAGGTCATATCAGCACGGCTGCTCTATTTCATTGAGGGTTGAATGAGTAGCTTTTGTTCGTGTCTTTTATTCAGACGTTCGATGTCGGGTAAAAATACTTTTGGTGACTTTATTTGAGGCTGGCGCTTTTGATTTGTTATCAACAGCGCCACATCCGTTAAGGCCAACACAAACGCAATACTGCTAGAAGCGATGAAAATAGTTAGAGACGTTTCATGGAGGCTATCCGTTGAGAGACGATGAAAAATAGTACGAAAACTATAGTCCCAAAAAGAGGTGGTTGTGAAAATAAAAGCAGAACGAAGCACTTGCGCTGCTATGGCATAACGCATACAAATTTTGTCCGCTAAGTCTTCGCTGTATTGCAGTGAGAATAATAAAATTTTTGCAATAGCCAAGACACAACTCATTGTGACTGGGAAAAACCAGCAGAAAAAGTCGATAGGATATTGTGTAAAGTTCTCGGTTTTTTTTAAAATGAATTCAAGATATTTGTTATAAAAATAATACCAGCCGCCCATTGTGGCAATAGAATCAAATAAATTAATAAAATAAAAACGACGCGTCGTCCATGGTTGCATAGGAAGTGGGTAGTGCCTATTCCCTTCACTAAATTGATAGGTTTCAGCATGGTGCTCCACTCTAAAACTAAAAAATGCATACACTGAAGCCAGCCCTAGTCCTCCAATATAGACAGGTAATAGCTGATTCATTTTTTTATCTAGCGCATCATGTTGAGAAACAATGTAGATTTGATTGGCGATAAAATGTGAAAGTGTCGTGACGAGTGCAACTCGATAAATAGCGCCGCCCCACCTTCGGATGTCGGCTGCCGTGAATGTTAGCATAGCAATACTCTCTCAATACATGCGACCATTCGTAGAACGGTTAGTGTTAGCATGTTGTGTCTTTTTGTTGTTATTTACGTTGTTATTTACGCAAGAGGAATATACAGAAGACAATGATAGCAATCAATATAAGCGCAAGAATCCCCAGTGTATTAAATCCCTTAATAATATTTGCGCCCTTAAATGAGTCTGGATTGCGCTTCACCGTGCCAATCAGTAAAAAAATACCGAGGCATAATCCGATAATAAATAGTAAGCCTGTCCAGTCCATCTTATAGAATCTCGTCAGTTTTTAAAATTTTCATAGCATTAGCACCACCACCGACACCCAGGTGATCTCCCTTCGTTAAAATGAGTAACGTATCTTGAGGCAGCTTTAAATGTTCTTGCAACGTATTGACAGCCGCTTGGTTAATGGTTGCGTGTGTATAGTTGGTAACATCAAACTGAATAGGAAACACATTTCTATAAAGCGTCATGCGACCCAAAGCGTTTAAGTTTCGGCTCAAGCCATAAATTGGAATGCTCGAGCGAATGCGTGACATCCAAAGTGGTGTCATGCCCGATTCGGTTAAAGCAATAATAGCGGCAATGTCTAAATGATTAGCGGTATACATGGTTGCCATGGCAATCGCCTGATCTACACGGTTGGTCATTCGGTCCATCGATTGTAGAGCCTGGTGATTGTCTGGCATTTCTTCTGCAGCTAAGCAGGTACGAGCAACGGTTTTAATGACGAGCGCAGGATGCTCACCCACGGCGGTTTCAGCAGAGAGCATCACCGCGTCGGTAATGTCTAAAACAGCATTGGCCACATCGGATACTTCGGCGCGTGTGGGAATAGTATTGCTAATCATCGACTCCATCATTTGAGTGGCAGTAATCACGGGTTTGTTATGTTGCCTTGCCAATTGAATCATTTTCTTTTGGATGACAGGCACATTGGCATCGCCAATTTCTACTGCGAGATCACCGCGTGCCACCATGGTGCCATCACTGGCTTCGGTGATTTCTTCAAGATTAGTCACTGCTTCAGTACGTTCAATTTTGGCAATAATGCCGGCACAGCCGCCCATTGATTTAATATGTTCGCGAGCTTCTTGTATATCGGCGGCACTTCTCGGAAAAGAAATGGCGATATAGTCGACCCCGTGTTCTAACGCAAAGCGCATGTCGTCAAGATCTTTTGCGGTGAGCGCTTTTGCAGACAGGCCGCCCCCTAATTTATTGATGCCTTTATGATCGGTGAGTACGCCGCCCACTCTGACTGTTGTGAATATTCTGCCTGCCGCGACGTTGTCTATTTCTAAAACGATACGACCATCATCGAGTACTAATGTATCGCCGGGTTGTACATCGTTGGGTAAATTTTTGTAATCGATAGAAACACTTTCTGCAGTGCCTTCTTCGGTATTGAGATTGACGTCCAAAGTGAACGTAGCGCCGACCTCAAGAAAAGCTTGGCCCTTTTTGAAAGAAGCGATACGAATTTTAGGGCCCTGTAAATCAGCCAAAATACCAACATGACGATTGCACGCAGCAGCACATTCGCGCGTCAGCTCTATGCGTTTGAGGTGCTCGGCATGTGAGCCATGCGAAAAATTAAGTCGCACAACACTCACGCCAAATTTAATCATCTCAGTTAATGTTTTTTTATTACTAGAAGCTGGCCCTAAGGTAGCAACAATTTTGGTAAAGGGTAAAGGTTTCTCAATTTGATTAGACATGTTGTCTCGCTCTTTGCTCAAGTGCTGCAATTGCAGGTAGTTGTTCGCCTTGCATCATCGTTAAAAAGGCGCCTCCTCCCGTGGATATGTAAGAAATACCTTGGATGCCAAATCGATTTAGCGCAGCGACGGTGTCACCACCACCGGCAATAGAATAAGCTTTACTGCTGCCAATCGTTAACGCCAGTTCGCGTGTGCCATTGGCAAATGCTTCGTTTTCGAAAACGCCAACCGGCCCGTTCCAAATAATCGTGTTAGCTCGTTTTAATTGTTCGTTATATTTTTTAATAGTTGCAGGACCAATATCTAAAATCATGTCGTCATTCGTGATGTGATTAATATTTTTTATTTGAGGTATGCCCTCATTCATCCCATGTGCAACGACTACATCAATGGGTAATGGGATGTTGACATTGTTTTGCTTGGCCTTGTGTAGCAAGTCTTTGCTCGCCTCAACCCAGTTAGGTTCAAATAAGGATGTGCCAATGTTGACGCCTTCTGCTTTTAATAACGTATTAGCAATACCACCGCCGGTAATTAAGCAATCGATTTTTGGTAATAAATGTTCGAGTAATTGTATTTTAGTGGAAACTTTTGAACCGCCTACAATAGCAGCAACGGGTGGTTTGGGAGAGTGCAGCACTTTATGAATATTTTGAAGCTCTTCGAGTAACAGTGGGCCTGCGCAAGCGATGGGGGCATATTCACTGACACCGGTGGTTGAAGCATGGGCGCGATGTGCTGTTGCAAAAGCATCCATCACAAAGATGTCACACAAAGCCGCCATTTTTTTTGCCAGTGCGGGATCATTCGCTTTTTCACCGCGTAAAAAACGCACGTTTTCAAATAATATCACCTGACCATTGGTAACTTTTATATTATTGTCAGGCCAGTCGCGCACAATGGGTACAGGTTGGCCGAGCAGTTGACTGAGTCTTTGTGCGACAGGCGCGAGAGAAAATTTAGGATCGAAAGTGCCTGCGGTGGGCCGACCCAGGTGAGAAATGAGCATGACTTTAGCATTGGAATCGATGGCGGCTTGGATGGTGGGTAGTGCACGACAAATTCTAGAGTCATCGGTAATGATTGTGCCTTCCAGTGGAACGTTGAGATCTTCGCGAATAAGAACACGTTTGCCAGCGAGGTCTAAATCAGTCATCGATAATATGCTCATACAAATTTCCGTGCCATTAAAGTGCGCTGAGAATAGCATGTTTGCCGAGTGTTTTGTATACCGTGCGCAGTATAGGTGTGGACAAGAAAAATGCTTGGAAACTAGCGGTGTCGAGGAAGTCATATCGCAAACCCTATCTCTATCTCTATCTCTATCTCTATCTCTATCTCTATCTCTATCTCTATCTCTATCTCTATCTCTATCTCTATCTCTATCTCTATCT
>Ga0155588_1014_pt1 | contig 15419 bp, 14 predicted proteins | sample RifCSPhighO2_12_FD_107245 | JGI IMG/M metagenome (GOLD analysis project Ga0155588, IMG submission 107245) | Gammaproteobacteria bacterium RIFCSPHIGHO2_12_FULL_41_15
AGAACTTTCTGCAGCAACAGGCCAAATTTGATGACTTCATTAAAGAGTTCAATTATGAAAGACCACACCAGGCCTTAGATATGAAATACCCGGGTGAACTTTATTTTCCATCAACCAAAATATATAAAGGATTACCAGAGGTTGATTATCCTTTGCATGATAAAACAATTATGGTAACTCACTGTGGCAGACTTTGTTTTAAGGGGAAAAAAGTTAATATAAGCACAGTATTAGCAGGTCAAAATTTGGGTATAAGAGAAGTTGATGATAACATTTGGCTGGTAAGTTTTATGCAATACAACTTAGGTTATTTTGATGAAGAGACATGTAAGCTGCAACCTTTGGACAACCCTTTTGGGCCAAAAGTGTTACCTATGTCTTCGGTATAATCTGTAACCCATGTATCCGGTACAGACCTTGATTTTATTGGTGGGCCCACTAGGACTTGAACCTAGGACCAACGGATTATGAGTCCGCTGCTCTAACCAACTGAGCTATGGGCCCTTGTGAGGGGGCATTTTACTTGCTTTCCTAGGTTGCGGCAACTAGTTGGGGTTTTTTGAAGCTATTTAAGAGTACTGAAGAGAATACTCCTGCTAATAAGCCCCAAAAAGCTGAGCTTACGCCGAAGAAACTTAAGCCTGAGGCTGTTACTAAAATGGTTATTAGGGCGGGTTCTTTTTGCGAGTCTTCTTCTAGCGATTGTTTTAGGCTGCTGCCTATGGTGCCTAATAAAGCGAGCCCTGTTACAGCTAGCATTACTTCTTTGGGGATAATAAATAGTAGGTGCACTATGTTAGCGCCGAATAGCGCAACTAATAGCCAACAAAGACCGCCAAAAACTGCTGCTTTATAGCGCTCACTTGGCATGGGGTGAACTTCTTCGCTGGCGCAAATTGCGGCGGTAAAGGCTGTTAGGCTAATTGCATAGCATCCGAATGGGGCGAATAATAAATTAGCGATACCGGTTGTGCTTAACAGGGTCGATGCCTGTGGTTTATATCCTGAAGCATTTAAAACCGCTAAGCCTGGGATTACCTGGGAAGTTAAACTTACTACATATAAGGGAATGCCTACACTAATAAGAGTTTTTAAGGAAAAATCAGGGGTAACCCATTTAGGAGATGGCAACTTAAATGCGAATGTATCTAAGTGAAATAGGCCTAGGAGTTTTGCAAGGCAAACTCCTACGACTAAGACAAAAACCGTTACCGTTCTTGGAAAAATGCGCTTACCGATTAAATAAATTACGACCATTGCACCTACTAAAATTTCTTGATTTTGCATAGATTGAAATACATCAATCCCAAAGTGCATAACTATTCCGGCTAACATAGCGGCTGTTAGAGATCTTGGGATATAGGCAATTATTTTATCCATTAGCCCACTTAAGCCTGTTAAGAGCATTAAAGCTGCGGAAAAAGCAAAGACTCCTATTGCCTCTGGCATAGTCATTTTTATTGTGCTACTTGCGAGCAAAGCAGCAGCTGGTGTTGACCAACCTATTAAAATTGGCATTCTGTAGTACAAGGAAAGCCCAATGCAGCTTATGCCTATACTAATTCCTAAGGCAAATAGCCATGAGCTAAGCTCAGCTTGGTCGGCCCCTGCCATCATTGCCGACTGAATAATTAGCATTACTGAACTTGAAAAACCTACCAAAACTGCCACAAACCCTGCCGTCATTTGCGGAAAAGAAAAATAGCTGCGCACAAAATACTCCTATAAACGCGAAAATTTTACTAAAATTAGCCCTAATTCATATAAACAATAAAGCGGTACTGCAATTAATACTTGCGAACAAACATCAGGTGGCGCAAGCACCATACCCACAATAAAAGCTCCAACTAACATATAGCGTCTTATTGAACGCAATTGTACACTACTAACCCATTCTATCCAAACCAAAAACATACAAATTAATGGGAGCTGAAAACATAAACCAAAAATTAATACCATTTTAAGAGTAAGACTAATAGCATTGTCTGCATCTAACATCAAATGTAAGTAAGGAGTACGATACTGTACCAAAAAGTTAAACATCCACGGCAAAATAAGTTTATACCCAAAAATACCGCCAGTAACAAAAAGAAACTGCCCTGCTAAGATAAAAATACGCCCTATTTTGCGTTCATCTTTATGTAAAGCTGGCATTACAAATTGCCAAAGTTGCCACAATGCATATGGTAAAGAGAGGATAATTGCGCAAGTTAAGGCTAGCTCAAGGGGTAAGAATATGGTATCGCCTATTTTAGTTAAAACTAATTTATCGTCTCCTGTTAAAGTCATTAATAATGGTGCTAGGACTTGGTGTAATAAGTTTTGTGAGTAATAAAAAGAGCCTAATAAACAAAAGCTTAGGCATATAAGGTATTTTATTAGTCTTCTTCTGAGTTCTATAAAATAAATTAGCATGGATATTTCACTAGTTTGTTTGATTATTTGGTTGTTTCATTTCTTGAGAGTTGAATTTTATGCGTTTCTTTGTTGATAATACAAGAAAAGAAAAAAATAAGAGAAATTGTGGATATTAATATGGATGAATTTGCCTGGCTTTGGCAGGGAATAGTTAAAAAAAAGTTTACTAAAAGTGATAAACATTATCTTGATCCAATTAATATTCGCAGAAAAAAAAATGGCCGCGCTATTCTTTTATTGCATGGCTTTTCGTCAAGTCCTGCGGTATTTAGACATATAGTACCGGCTTGTGCTTTGTATGATGCTATTAGTGCGCCTGTCTTACCAGGCCATGGTTTAAGCATTGCAGCTTTTGCCAAAGTTACGGGAGAAGAGTGGCTTAATAATGCTAAAGCTGAGTATCAAAAACTTGCTTTAGATTACGCAAAAGTTGATGTTTTAGGTCTATCTTTAGGCGGTCTCCTCGCCTTACATATTGCCACTTTATATAAACCCCATCACCTTTATTTACTAGCACCTGCACTTCTGCTTAATTTCCCTTTAAATCTTGGGCCTAGATTGCCTAATTTTTTAGCTAAAATTGGGATAAAAACAATTAGAAGCCAAGGAGGTAATATACATCAGCGTTATGAAGCTGAGCTAACTTACAAAAGACTGCCACTTACAACTATTACCGAGGTAATAAATCTTATTCACTCTTTTAACTTTAAGCCGCCTACTTGTCCTACTGATGTTTTTCTAGGCAAATATGATGCTACGGTTAACTCTGGAAGAATTGCGCTCTTATTTAAAAATTTACCTAATGCAAATATTCACTGGTTAAACCACTCAGCACATGTTTTACCCTTAGATGAAGATAAAAATTTAATTAATAATCTTATTCAAACTAATTTACTTAAAGGATAATAAGCTATGCTTTCCCCCTTATCACCTGATTTCTTTTTATTAAAGATATTTGCATTTAATCAAATAATAGTGTCAATTTCCTTAGTTATTATTATTTTTTCCCTTATCATTTTGTTTTTTTATGATCGCTATCAAAAGCGCCATACAATATTGCGCAATTACCCAATAATTGGGCATTTTCGTTATATTTTTGAATATTTAGGTGAATTTTTTAGACAATACTTTGCGCATGATAGAACTGAGTTACCCTTTAACAGAGCGGAAAGATCTTGGGTTTACCGCGCGGCTAAAAATGTTGATACAGTTCTTAGTTTTGGCTCTACAAGACCTTTAGATAAAGTTGGCGAGGTGTATTTTGTTAGCGCGCCATTCCCTCCTCTTTCAAGCCCCAAACAAACTGTAAGCACTAAACCACTTATCATTGGACCTTTTTGTAAAAATCCTTTTTCTGCTACCCATATTTTTAACGTTTCCGGCATGAGTTATGGCTCCTTATCAAAGCCAGCTATTATTGCGCTCACCCATGGAGCCAAAAAGGCTGGCTGCTGGGTAAACACCGGCGAGGGCGGGATTGCGCCTTTTCATTTAGAGGCTGGCTGTTTTCTAGTTGTGCAAATTGGGACGGCTAAATATGGAGTGCGCGACAGTAAAGGACGTTTATCTGATACTAAACTAAAGGAATTAGCTCAACATGATTGTGTAAAAATGTTTGAAATAAAGTTAAGCCAGGGAGCAAAACCTGGCAAAGGTGGTATTTTGCCAGCTATTAAAGTAACCGCAGAAGTTGCCGCAATAAGGGGAATTCCTCCATTTAAAGACTCTATTAGCCCAAATAGACATGAAGATATAGGGAATGTAGAAGAGCTTTTAGATGTAATTGAACATGTGCGTAAAGTAACAGGTAAACCAGTTGGGTGTAAATTCGTTTTAGGCAGCTATGAATGGCTCCAAGATCTTTGCTTATCTATTCACAAACGCGGCATACAGTACGCTCCTGACTTTATTACGCTAGATAGTGCAGATGGCGGGACTGGAGCGTCTCCGCAAGGGCTAATGGATTATATGGGTATTCCTATTCAAGAATCTTTGCCTAAACTTGTGGATATTATTATTCAATATAACCTAAAATCGCGCATTCGCATTATTGCAAGTGGAAAACTTATTACCCCCTCTAAGGTTGCTTGGGCCCTATGTGCAGGCGCTGATTTTATTACGTCGGCACGCGGGTTTTTATTTTCTTTAGGATGTATTCAAGCCTTAAGATGCCAATATAATACCTGTCCAACCGGCATAACCACGCATAACCCCTCCTTACAACGCGGTCTTGTCATAGAAGATAAAGTAGAGCGTGTTTATCATTATGCTAAAACTATGCTAGAAGAAGTTGCCGTTATCTGCCACTCTTGTGGAGTAGACGAACCAAGGCAACTATGTCGGTCCCATGTAAGGATAGTACGTGAAAATGGATTTTCAGTGCCACTTTCAGAGATCTTCCCCGATCAATCACCGCTTGCGGAGTATAGAGAAACATATTAGGGTAAATCTAATCATTATGTATGTTATTTGACACAAGATGTCTTTTACACTAAGATTTAATTATAAATAATGGCTGAGGGAATGCAATGCCTCCAGATGATCAACAAAATCCAATAGGTCAGCAACCTAATACAGAAGATTTAGCTACTGTAACAAACCAATTAAGAGACTCTTTGGAAGTGATTAAACAGCAAAACGAGAGGATTACGCAAAATGAGGAGGAATTAAAGAAAGCCGTAAAAACTATAAATGATCTTCAAACTTCGTGTGATGCTTTAAACAAACAACACGGCCCCAAAGCAGGGGCAAATAAAGATGATAAAAAAGGTACAGGTGCAGGTACAGGTACAGGTACAGGTAAAAAAGATGATACAGATTTAGATAAATATAAGAATCATGCTGTTTATCAAGCTCTAAAAGATGACCCAGCATTACAAATATATTTTTTAGAGTTTTTAAAAGCTTGGGATGCTCGTGATGCAAGGAAAGCTCGAGAGAAATACGATTCAACTATTAGTGGCAAAGCTACTCTTCCTACAGATGGTGCAACCCATATGATTGAGCCAGATGAATCAGCGAAAGCAGGCGGTGGTGCACCAGCAGATCCATCAGCTAGCTCAAATTCTCCATCTAGTTCAAATAGTAATACTCCTGGTAGTTGATTAGTTAGTAGGGTCTGTTGACTTCGTCTCCTCACCTACGTCCCGCTCCCACGACTTGATCGCGGGAGCGGGACGTAGGCACTAGATGTGAAATGTCAACACGCCCTAGTAGAAACTCCTAATTACCCCGCAAACAAAAACGTTCTAATCTATCTAAAGCCTCACGCAATAAATTCATGCTGGTTGCAAACGATAAGCGGATGCACCCTGGTGTGCCAAACGCTGAGCCTGGGACCATGGCTACACCTACATCGTGCAGCAAGGCTTCAGCGAATGCTATGTCATTGGCAAAACCTTTTTGCTCGATTAATTGGGCAACGCTTGGGAATAAATAAAACGTTCCATCTGCTGGTTTAACTTCGATACCAGGAATTTCCAGTAACCTTTCAACAACATAGTCATGTCTATCGTGAAAAGCTTCTAACATTTGGGCGACACATTCTTGATCGCCATTTAAAGCTGCCACCGCGGCTTTTTGCGCAATGGAACAAGGGTTTGAGGTTGCTTGTGATTGGATGGTTGTCATTGCAGTAATAAGCTCAATTGGGCCTGCTGCATAACCTATACGCCAACCTGTCATTGCATAAGCTTTGGAGACTCCATTTAAGACAATTGTTCTATCTTTAAGTTGAGGAGCTGCATTTAATATATTACAAAAAGGCTGCGACCAAATAATATGTTCGTACATATCATCAGTGGCGATTACAATTTGTGGATGCTTTTCAAGTACTGCGGCTAGAGCTTTAAGCTCGTCTAGAGTATAGGCAATTCCTGAAGGGTTAGATGGGCTATTTATCCAAAAAAGTTTAGTTTTAGGCGTAATGGCTTTTGCAAGCTGCTCTTTAGTAATTTTAAAAGAGTTTACAATGTTGGCCTCAACTATTACCGGAACCCCCCCTGCAAGCAATACTATATCAGGATAAGAGACCCAATAAGGAGCAGGAATAATAGCCTCATCACCTTTGTTTAATAATGCCTGGCAGAGGTTAAAACAACTATGCTTACCCCCAACTGAGACTAAAATTTGGTTAAGATTAAAATCAAATTTATTATCGCGTTTAAATTTACTTTGAATGGCTTGTTTAAGCTCAGCTATTCCATCAACCGCGGTATATTTGGTAAAACCTGACTCTATAGCAGCAATTGCTGCAGCTTTTATGTGTTCTGGAGTGTCAAAGTCAGGCTCTCCTGCTCCAAGGCCGATAACGTCTTTGCCTTCGGCGCGTAATTTAGCAGCTTTGGCTGTAACAACAAGAGTAGGTGATGGGCGAACGCAACTTGAACGTTCTGAAAGTAAAATTGACATAAACTGCGATCCTTATTAACATGTACTTTTTCACGCGCGTATTCTATACCTAAACTCCTTGGAAATACTAGTTTTGTGCTAAAACAAAAATTTAAACTAAATGCTCCTTTTAAGCCCGCAGGCGATCAACCTAATGCTATTCAAAAATTAACTCAATGTTTAGAGGATGGTCTTACAAAGCAAATTTTGCTTGGAGTTACAGGATCTGGAAAAACTTTTACTATCGCTAACATTATTCAAGAAACCCAGCGTCCAACCCTTATAATTGCCCCTAATAAAACCTTAGCAGCGCAGCTTTATGGGGAATTTAAAAGCTTTTTTCCGCATAATGCTGTTGAATATTTTATCTCTTACTATGACTATTACCAACCTGAAGCTTATGTCCCGGCTGCTGATCTTTACATTGAAAAAGATGCTTCTATTAACGAACAAATTGAGCAAATGCGCCTTTCGGCAACTAAGTCTTTGATAGAACGTAAAGATGTTATTATTGTTGCGAGCGTATCTGCTATTTATGGCTTAGGAGATCCGAGCTCTTATGTAAGTATGTTATTACAATTAAAAAATGGCGCAGCTATTTCTGCACGGCAAATTATTACAAGGCTTACTGATCTTCAATATACAAGAAGTACACTTACCCTAGAGCGTGGGCAATTTAGAGCGCATGGTGAGGTTATTGATATTTTTCCTGCTGACTCAGATAAGTTAGCCTTACGCATTGAATTATTTGATAGTGTTATTGAAAGGATTATTCAATTCGATCCTTTAACAGGTACGCATGAGTTTTTATTACAACAAACTACTATCTTTCCTAAAAATCATTATGTAACTCCAAAAGAGCGTTTACATTCTGCGGTTTGGCAAATTAAACAAGAGCTTGATGCAAGGCTTAACTACTTTAAAAGTAACAATAAACTTTTAGAGGCAGAGCGCTTAGAGCAAAGGACTAATTATGACATCGAGATGATGACAGAAGTCGGTTATTGTAGTGGCATTGAAAACTACTCACGTTATTTATCAGGCAGGCAAGCCAACATGCCTCCCCCTACCCTGCTTGACTACATAAGCCCTGAGACTCTACTTATTTTAGACGAATCCCACGTTACTGTGCCACAAATAGGCGCTATGTTTAAAGGTGATAGAGCAAGGAAACAAACCTTAGTAGAATACGGCTTTCGTCTACCTTCAGCGCTTGATAATAGGCCTTTACAATTTGCAGAATTCGAAGAGCGTGCCCCGCAAACTATATATATTTCTGCAACGCCAGGACCTTATGAATTAAAGCATGCAGCAACGATTGCAGAACAAATAGTAAGGCCAACTGGCTTAGTTGATCCTGAGATTGTAATTAAACCTGCTAAAAATCAAGTTGATGATTTACTTTCTGAAATTCATCAAGTAATTAACGCAAATAATCGCATTTTAGTTACAACTTTAACCAAAAAAATGGCGGAAAATTTAAGTGAATACTTGAGTGAGCAAGGGATTAAGGTAAGCTATATGCACTCTGACATAAACGCCATTGAACGCATGGAAATTATCCGTGATTTACGCTTAGGGGTTTTTGATGTTTTAGTTGGCATTAACCTTTTACGTGAAGGCCTTGATTTACCTGAAGTTGCCTTAGTTGCCATTTTAGATGCTGACAAAGAAGGTTTTTTACGATCTGATAGATCGCTCATTCAAACCATGGGGCGGGCCGCGCGCAACTTACATGGTAGATCCATACTTTATGCAGATCAAATAACAGCTTCTATGGAAAGAGCTATTGATGAATGTGCAAGAAGACGCAAAATTCAATTAGCCTACAATAAACAACACCATATAACCCCCAAAAGTATTGAACGCGCGGTGCATAAAACTATGCAAATCCAACAAAGTATTACAAAAACAAGTCAAGCTAAAGAAGAAGAGCTTTCGTTTAAAGAATTAACCAAAAAGATTAACGCGCTGGAAAAGCTTATGTACCAACAAGCAGAAAATATGGAATTTGAAGCGGCCGCTGAAACGCGAGATGCTTGGCTTGCCTTAAAAGCTAAACTACCCGTAAGTTAATTAGAGGAATTAATATGGCAAAAAAAGAAATTTGCAAATATTGTAATTCACCTTACCTTGAGGCATTAGAAGACGCCAAAAAAGAGTTAAAAAAAACTAAACGGCTGTTGAAAACTGCTACCCATAAAATAAATAAACTAAAACTTCAGAAAAATAAGCTTCTTAAGGAGAAGAAGGCTAAAGCTCGGGTTACCAAAACTAATGTTGCGGGTTTTTTTAACAGGTAATTTTTGTTAGGCCAAGACCTAGCAAAATAGCTGTCCCTGTGTGCCGAGCCAGTAAACCCTAGCATTTCCATAGATCAAAGGTATAATTATTAGCTCTAAGTTTTTGAAAAGGATGTTCAATATGTCAATGCATACTTCGCTTTACCAACTTCACCTGCATGAAAACGCCAAAATGACCAACTTTTTTGGTTGGGAAATGCCGCTTAGTTATGGATCATCAATTCAAGAACATAATGCAGTTAGAAACGATGTAGGCTGTTTTGATGTATCTCATATGACTATATTAGATATTTTAGGTGCTGGTGGTCGGCAGTTTTTGCGTAAATTATTAACAAATGATGTCGATAGGCTGCCACACCCTGGGGCTGCACTTTATACATGTATGTGTAATGAGCATGGGGGGATTATTGATGATCTTATTGTCTATCAACGCTCGCCTGATAGTTATCGCTTGATTTTAAACGCCGGTACGAAAGATAAAGATCTTGCTTGGATAGAAGACAAAAGCCAAGGTTTTGCTGTGGGTCTGCAAACACGTCCTGATTTAAGCATAATTGCAGTGCAAGGGCCTAATGTATTTGCTAAGCTGCCTGCTATATTAAACCCAGCGCAACACGACGCCATCTCAACTTTAAAACGCTTTGAGTGCGTTGAGATTGAGCAGTACTTTTTCGCCCGTACGGGTTATACAGGAGAAGATGGTTTAGAGATTATCCTGCCCCACTTTCTTGCTACAAGCTTTTGGCAACAATGCTTAAAAGCTGGAATAAAGCCTTGCGGGCTTGCAGCAAGAGATAGCTTAAGATTAGAAGCAGGTTATATGCTCTACGGCCAAGATATGGACGAATCCAATACTCCTCTTGAATCTGGTCTTAGCTTTACAATTAAATGGAAGCCGCAAGATCGAGATTTTATCGGCATGGGCGCCCTCTTAAGTCAAAAGGATCATTTAAAACAAAAAATGGTTGGACTAATATTGAACGATAAAGCCATAATGCGCGCCAATCAAAAGGTAATAATCCCAAACCAGCCTGACGGAATCATTACTTCCGGCGGCTATTCCCCTACTTTAGAAAAATCAATTGCCTTAGCAAGAGTACCATTTGAGACAAAAAGCACTGCTAAAGTTGAGATTAGAGACAAACTATTTGATGTAACCATAACAAGCCCAAGATTTATTGAATCTAACTAAAGGAAAAAGTAATGAACCAGCTAAAATATACTAAAACTCATGAGTGGGTACGCAATGATAACCTAACTGTTGCCGTAGGCATTACGAATCACGCGCAAGAACTGCTTGGGGATTTAGTTTTTATTGAGCTCCCGCTAATAGGCAAAGCAGTAAAAAAAGGTGATAGCGTCGCCGTTGTCGAATCGGTAAAAGCAGCTTCTGATGTTTATGCTCCTATAAGCGGCACTATTACAGAGGTTAATACTGCTTTAGCGGAAAACCCAGCTTTATTAAATCAAGACCCTTATGGATCTGGCTGGATTATGAAATTATCCATGAGTAATCCTGAAGAATTAAATTCTCTTCTGCAAGAAGAAGACTACAATTTATCAATAGAGGAACATTAAATCATGCCCTTTATCCCGCACACGGATCTTGAAACCAAAGAGATGTTAAAAGAAGTAAACGCCTCATCAATTGATGAGTTATTTGCCGAAATTCCTCGAGCCTTACGCGCAAAAGACTTTAATCTACCTCTTGGGCTAAATGAAATGACTATGCAGAAAACTGCTGAGCAATTAGCTGCTAAGAATAAAAATTTAGTGTGCTTTTTAGGCGCAGGCAGCTATGAACATCATATTCCAGCTGCTGTATGGGATATTGCCTCACGCGGGGAATGGATGACTGCCTATACTCCCTATCAAGCAGAAGCAAGCCAAGGAACTTTACAACTACTCTACGAATTTCAAACCATGATGGCAGAGCTTACGGGCATGGAAGTAGCTAATGCATCTATGTATGACGGCGCTACCGCGCTTGCAGAAGCTGTCTTGATGAGTATCCGCTTGCAAAAAAATCTGCCTAACCCCAAAAAAATTATTGTTCCAGCCACCCTTAATCCTCTTTACAAAGCTACTCTAAATACTCTTCTCTCCCCACTTAATATTGAAATTTTTACCCTTGATTTTGCCCAAAAAACTGGCACCATAGACATTAATTCTTTACCAGACAACAAAGAAGGCTACTCAACATTAATAATTTCGCAACCTAATTTTTTTGGCTGTATAGAAAAGGTAAATGAGCTCACCGACTGGGCCCATGCTAACCAAATGCTAGTTATTGGGTGTGTAAATCCAACTTCATTAGGACTTTTAACCCCTCCTGGTAAGTGGGGTAAAAAAGGCGCAGACATTGTCTGTGGAGAAGGCCAACCTCTGGGTATTTTTATGGCATCTGGTGGTCCTTATTTTGGATTTTTAACTACTAAACTTGCTTATGTAAGACAAATGCCAGGCAGAATAATAGGCCGTACTGTAGATAAAAACGGCAAGCAAGGCTTTACCTTAACCCTGCAAGCAAGAGAGCAACACATTAGACGAGAAAAAGCCAACTCAAATATCTGCACAAACCAAGGCTTATTAGTTACCGCAGCTACAGTTTACCTAAGCTTGTTAGGGCCAGAAGGGCTTAAAAATGTGGCTTTAGCCGCGCATCAAAACACTATGGCTTTAGTCAATAAGCTTGCTGCTATTCCTGGGGTATCTATCCCTTTTAAAACCCCAGTATTTCATGAAGTTGTGCTTACTTTACCCAAATCAAGTAAAGAGGTATTAAATAAGCTGTTAGAGCGTAATATTTTAGGTGGCTATCCTCTCGATGCTGACTACCCTCTCTTTAAAAATTCAATTTTAGTCTGTGCAACTGAAATGCGTACCCAAGAAGAGATTGAGCGCTATAGCTTAACCTTAGAAAGTATATTAACAACTGATAAAAATAATATGCTAAAGGAAAAAACATGGAATTAATATTTGCCAAAAGCCAAGTAAACCGAATTAATCATGCGCAAAATACCTCTATTCCAAAAGCGCAAAAAAACTCATTTCTGCCTGAAATTCCAGCTAACTTAATTAGAAAGGTAGCGCCAAGGCTTCCTAGCGCTTCTGAGCTAGATGTTATAAGACATTATACTTTATTGTCGCAGCAAAATTTCTCCATAGACACAAACTTTTATCCGCTTGGCTCCTGCACTATGAAATATAACCCAAGAGGTGTGCATAAAGCTGCCTCTATTAACGGGTTTTTAAATCGCCACCCACTTACTCCTGCCGATCAAAGCCAAGGCAGCTTACAAGCTTTCTACCACTTGCAACAATTACTCGCTGAAATGACCGGCATGCAAGCTGTCAGCCTTACTCCTATGGCAGGTTCACAAGGCGAATTTGCCGGTGTTGCCATGATTAAGGCCTATCACACTAAAAATAACGACTTTGCGCGCGATGAAATTTTAATCCCTGATGCTGCCCACGGAACTAATCCTGCCTCAGCTGCCATGTGTGGCTACAAAGTAGTTGAGCTAAAAACCGCCCAAGATGGCGATATTTCCCTTGAAGATTTAAAAAGCAAAGTTGGACCTAAAACTGCCGGCATTATGCTTACCAATCCATCAACATTGGGCCTATTTATGCGCCAAATAAAAGAAATAGCCAGTATTGTGCATGCAGCCGGGGGCTTACTTTATTACGATGGAGCTAATTTAAATGCCATTTTAGGCCAGGTAAAACCTGGCGAAATGGGGTTTGATGTTATCCATTTAAACTTACATAAAACATTTGCAACTCCACACGGCGGCGGTGGCCCTGGCGCAGGACCAATTGCAGTTAATAAACGGCTTATCCCCTTTTTACCTATACCTTATGTCATTAAAGACAATAATAAATATCGTTTTGCAAGCCTTGAAGACGCGCCCTTTAGCATAGGCAGGCTATCTTGCTTTATGGGAAATGCTGGAATCTTATTACGCGCGTATTTTTATATTCTTATGTTAGGTAAAGAAGGAATACTAAGGATTGGCCAATATGCAACCTTAAATGCAAATTATTTAATGCACAAACTTGGCAAAATAGGTTTTACCGTAGCATATCCTACAAGACGCGCCACACATGAGTTTATTTTGACGTTAAGCAAAGAAAAAAAACAGTTTGGCGTAACTGCCATGGATTTTGCCAAACGCCTCCTAGACTATGGCATGCACGCCCCGACCACTTACTTTCCCTTAATTATTCCTGAATGTTTCTTAATAGAGCCCACAGAAACCGAAGCAAAAGCAACCCTTGACGCCTTTTGTGCTGCTATGGAAAAAATTCTTTTAGAAGCTAAGAAAGAACCAGATTTACTTAAAAATGCTCCTTATAATTTACCGGTAAAAAGGTTGGATGACGTTAAAGCAGCACGCGAGTTGGATCTGAATTACTATAAATAATGTTTCAAAAATATTCCAAATAGTCTATAATAATATCATGTTGGTAATTAAATAGGATTTATTATGCCTGGCGACGTTAAAGAAATTTTTGAAAAATATTTAGAAAAATTAGAAGCGCTTATTAATTTAAAGATAGACCGTTCTGATGTTACAGGAGAAAAAGCTAGAGGTGAACTTTTAAATATGCTTATTAATACTCAGGACGGGAATATTGACATGCTAATTAATACTGATGTTGCTGATCTTGCAGATGATTATTTAGACAAGAAGAAACTTGAATGGCAAAAAGCGCAGCTTAACGAGGATTTTTTGACAGCTTATCGAGCCTTTTCCGCTACTTTGGAGCACGATAAAGTGTTAAAATCCTATGTCAAAGTTGCAATTCATGAGTCTTATTACCAAAATAAGACAGCAAACCATACTTCACCATCTAGATATGAATATATTTTAGATAAGGCAAAACAAATCTATAGTAAAGAACGTTTAGAAGCCTATGAAACACAGTATAAACCCATAGGCTATGGTCCGAGAATAGGGGTAAGTTTAGGTGGGGCTGCAATTGCTGCCGGCTGTACTGCACTTTTACTTTTGGGTTTAGTCACAGGTTTTCTTGCATTGCCAGTTTTAGTAATTGGACTTGCAGCCGCTTCAGCTGCTTTATTTGGAGTAGCTACGATCGGGATGCGGAATTCTAAGCGCAATGAAATGACTGAAATGTATAACAAGGAGTTTGAGGATAAACTGGATGTGTGTTTGACAAGCGCTGAAACTGCCAATAATCCTCTCGCTCAAGTTGCTAGTAGTAAAGGCCCTGACGAACCAGAACAGCCAGGACAAAAATTATCTAGTGATGTCAATGCTAACGCTAATGCTTTAGATTCTAGCCAGCAAATCACATCTGATCATACATCTTTTGAATCTCATGAAGATCCTAAATCTCCTCCTCAGTAGAGACTTTTTTGTTGGGCCTAGGCACAACCTACTGGGGGCATGAAATATTGATATGTAAAAAACATTGTCATTATGATCCAGTGTTGCTATCATTTGTCCTTTCTATACCTTTAAGGAGGATAAAATGGCAGTTGAATTACAAAGTAAACCTGAGCATATGGCAGCAGTTTTGCCTAGAGCCTTATATAAAGAATTCTTTAGTGAAGTTGGTAGGTTCTACGGCGTAGATGGAATGAAAAATGCTGGAGATGATATTATATGCAGGGCTCTTTCTCCTTTGACAGGGAGGGTTGGCAGCTTAGCAAAGGCAAAAAATTATTTTTTTACTCCTTACAAAAGCTGGGGTGATTTTGGCTGGAGCTTATTAGCTGGGCCTTGTGCTATGGCGGGTTATACATCTGTGCCAACTATGACCTTTACTTTACTTGCTCTGCCTGCATTTGGGGAGCTTTTTGTCGGAATTTATTCTTTAATAAAAGCCGCCAAATACGCTATGCAAAGCCAAAAACATGATGCCTTATTGCATTTGCGTGATGGGTTAACCCGCTTAGCACTTTCTCCTTTTTTGGCATTATTATGTTTTATTCAAATGCCTGTGGAGTTTGCCCGTTTTATTACACGCTTGTTTGCAACCCTTGTAGATGTAGTAAAACAGTGCTTTAGCGTTGCAAAATCTAACGATAAAGAGGCAACTCAACCTATGCAGCAAGATAAATCAGCTACCTTGGTACGAGATCCTCAATCTTCTAGTTCACCTAAACCTTCAGCTAGAGAAGAGAATAATGCGAGTGATAGTGGATTTGTGGTAGTCCAAAAACCTGCAACTTACCATCATATGCATTAAATCCTCAATTTAGGTTTTTTGTTGGGCCAGGGCTGTCCCGTCTTAATAAATCATAAAAGCTCCCTTCTCCCGCTTGCGGGAGAA
>Ga0155588_1091_pt2 | contig 14159 bp, 14 predicted proteins | sample RifCSPhighO2_12_FD_107245 | JGI IMG/M metagenome (GOLD analysis project Ga0155588, IMG submission 107245) | Gammaproteobacteria bacterium RIFCSPHIGHO2_12_FULL_41_15
AGAAGAAGATAAAGTTATTAAGCAAGTTCGTGATGATTATTGGAGCAAAAGACAAGACCGTCAAGCACAAGAGGATAATACAAGAACAAATCAACGCACTGAATATTGGACTAACCGAAAATCGCGCTTTACCCAAGAAGACGATTCCCTCAATAATGATCGCAAAAATTTTTGGCAAAACCGTAGTGAAAAACATAGACTACAAGATGAAGAGTTACAAAAATCAAGAGCAGTTTACTGGAGTGCTGCAAACGCTGAAATCCTCAAAGACGAAGAAGAATATAATGCAAATTGGCTAGCGGCAGCAGATGTAAGCTTTGGTTGGCTGTATAAAGCCTCATTTTGGTATGCATATCATGCAAATAAAGCTGTTCATAGTATGCCAAGCCGTTTTATCCATGCATCTTCTGAAAAGTTATACGACTTAGCAATTGGAATATATCGTAGCAGCTCTTGGGTATCCTATCATGCATATGAATTTTTAGAGACTGTAACAAGACCAACTAGGCGTGCTTTAGGCTTTGTTGCCATGCACGCGCTTGAAGCTTTGGAAACTGCAAGTAGACAGGTTTATCGAGCAACTACCTGGATCTTCGTTAATTTAAGTGAATGTTTAGATAGTATAGGTGTTTGGATTGGTCGTGGTCTAGGCCATTTATTAGCGCACTTAGGCGAAGCCTTAGAAACTTTAGGGCGTGGTATATATAGAAGCGTTTCTTGGGCAGCACATCATTTGCGCGAGTGCTTGGAAAATATAGCTAGACCTATAGGACGATCTTTAGGATTTGTTGGTATGCATGCTTTTGAAGCTTTGCAAACAAGCTTTAGACTTTTAGGTCGTGCTCTTAGCTTTATTGCGGTAAATGCTTTTGAATGTATACAAACTGCAGCTATATATCTTGGTCGAGGCGTAAGTTATTTAGGCGTGCATTTAGCTGAAGCCTTAGAAACTTTAGGACGAGCTATATATCGAGGAGTTTCTTGGTTGGCTTACCATGCATATGAATGCTTAGAAACTATTGCAAGGCCTGTAGGGAGAGCTTTAGGATTTGTTGGTATGCAGGCTTTTGAAGCTTTGCAAACAAGCTTTAGACTTTTAGGTCGTGCTCTTAGCTTTATTGCGGTAAATGCTTTTGAATGTATACAAACTGCAGCTATATACCTTGGTCGAAGCGTAAGTTATTTAGGCATGCATTTAGCTGAAGCCTTAGAAACTTTAGGACGAGCTATATATCGAGGAGTTTCTTGGTTGGCTTGCCATGCGTATGAATACTTAGAGACTATTGCAAAACCTATAGGGAGAGCTTTAGGATTTGTTGGTATGCAGGCTTTTGAAGCTTTGCAAACAAGCTTTAGACTTTTAGGTCGCACCTTTAGCTTTATTGCGGTAAATGCTTTTGAATGTATACAAACTACAGCTATATACTTTGGTCGAGGCGTAAGTTATTTAGGCGTGCATTTAGCCGAAGCCTTAGAAACTTTAGGACGAGCTATCTATCGAGGAGTTTCTTGGTTGGCTTACCATGCGTATGAATGCTTAGAGACTATTGCAAGGCCTCTAGGAAGAGCTTTAGGATTTGTTGGTATGCATGCTCTCGAAGCTTTGCAAACAAGCTTTAGACTTTTAGGTCGTGCTCTTAGTTTTATTGCGGTAAATGCTTTTGAATGTATACAAACTGCAGCTATATATCTTGGTCGAGGCGTAAGTTATGTAGGCGTGCATTTAGCTGAAGCCTTAGAAACTTTAGGACGAGCTATATATCGAGGAGTTTCTTGGTTTGCTTACCATGCGTATGAATGCTTAGAGACTATTGCAAGGCCTATAGGAAGAGCTTTAGGATTTGTTGGTATGCATGCTTTAGAGACCTTAGCAACAGCTTTTCGTTTTTTAAGCCGCTCTATAATAATTTTTGGCAGCCATGCTGGTGAATGCTTAAAGACAGCTGGTATATATCTTGGTCGTGGTTTTAGTTATGTAGGAAGACTTTGTTTATACGCAATAAGTGACGCTAGTCTTTATTTGGGACGTGAATTCGACTGGACGGCGAATCAGGCAAAAGAATGTTGTGAAACTTTTGGAAGAAAAGCTATCCGCACCATCCATGATCTTAATTTATGGGCGGCATGTTCAAGAGCATTTCAAGAAAGTTTATTATTTAAAAATAAAGCTAATACTGTCTCTAATAACATAAATGGTTTTTTTGCTGCTAATGATGCCAATAAAGGTGAAGGTAAAGCTGCAGAAGTTAAATTTGCCGCGATAGTACAATGAAGACAAAGCAGAGCAACCAAGGCCGCGAAAAGATGACTGCAAATAGAACAAGTAATACATAGGAGTTGCGGAGGAGTTTCTATACGTTTATCAGATGTATTGTATAATGACCCATTATTACTACGCTTGCAGGAGAAAAATGTAGCATGAATTCAGCAAAACCCAAAGCTCCCTCTATTTTTGGGGGTATCATGTTGGTTATTGGAAATATCATTGGTGCAGGCATTTTAGCCTTGCCAATTGCTACCGCCCAATTGGGTATGTTTTATGCTGCGCTCACCTTATGTTTTTTTTGGCTTCTCATGATGTTAGGTGCCTATTATTTTTTAGAAGCTAATTTAACATTACCTGCAAACGCTAACCTCATCAGCATGTCGAGACGTCATTTGGGGTATTGGGGAGTTTGCGTTGCCTGGGGCTGTAATTTAATCGTTATGTACTCTCTCATTGCAGCATATATCTCTGGTGGTAGTGATTTAATTCAGGTGAACGCACAGCAGTTTGGGTTACTCATACCCACGTGGATCTCTGCATTATTGTTTTTACTAATTTTTGGGTATATTGTCTCTTTAGGAATAGCAATCACTGATTATACCAACCGATGCCTCATGACATTAAAGAGCGGGTTATTTTTCGCTTTGCTAGTTAGCTTGGCCTCAAAATTTAACGTTCATGCACTATCCCTCAACATACCGTCAAATCAATTCTCCGGCTCTTTATTGATCGTTGCCTTAACTTCTTACGGGTTTGCTGTCCTGGTGCCTAGTTTACGTAGTTACTATCAAAGTGATGTGCTTAAATTGAGAAAAATCATCTTTTGGGGCACTGGCATTCCTTTTCTATGTTATATCATATGGGTCACACTGGTGTTGGCACTGATTCCTTATACAGGCACATATGGTTTGAAGTCTATCGCTGACTCTGCCCATCCCTTGTCTGATTTACAAAGTGCTTTGAGTGATGTGTTTCATATGCAATGGCTAGTGCAAATCATGAATATATTTAGTGCCATTTGTATCTTGACTTCATTTTTAGCTAACTCAATTAGTTTTACCGATTTTATTGCAGATGGCTATGGTTTGTATCACAACGGCAAAAAAAAGGTGAGCGTATACTTGATTGCCTATGCCCCTGCTCTTGCTACAGTTTTGTTTTTTCCTAGAGCCTTTTTATTGGGACTTTCTATTGCCGGATGGATGGCCATCATCCAACTCTTACTCTTACCAGGTCTTATCCTTTGGTATGCAAGGTACATTACGAAAAATAGTATCTCACCATATCAGGTCATTGGAGGAAAACCTTTACTGGTTGGATTTATTATAATCAGTATACTACTATTGTTTTTTGTTTGGTTATAATCTATCAGCTGGTTATGCCAGGAGTGTTGCCTACTACCTTCTGAGCCCCTGCTTGTTGGAAAAAATTTGTCTTTGCAATGACATCCTCTTCAACTAAAACATTAACTATCACCTGTTCTAGTTTAGTCACCATTTTTTGAATATCTACAAAGCTCGTATAACCATAATGCGCTGTTACTCGAATATTATTAGGCGGTCTTACATCTAATTCAAATTGACCCAATGCATTTGGTTTTTTTAGCTCTTCTTCAACGCTGCTCACTTTGCTAAGTCCTTTAACACGAAACACAATAGTAGCACCACGTTGCTTAGGATCTTCAGGGGTAATTAATTCAAACCTAGCACCTAATCGCGCTTTTAAAAGTGCAAGCATATAACGTGTCAAACACTCTGACTTCGCAGTCAACTTATCCCAGCCGATGGCATTCATGCGCTTCAGATAAGTTTGTATTGGCGCAAGTGCGACAGGAGATGCATTACTTGTTCTAAATGCTCTTGCTCCATTGTTTGCCATGATAGCCTGATTAAACCCATTAATCTCTGCAAATACTTTACTTGATTCAGCCGCTTTCCATCCCTGAATCGGAGGATAACTGTTTAAATCAACATTGCGGTTGACATATATCCCGAAAGAGCTGCCTGCAGTCCCACTACAATGCTTGTAACTGCACCCAACTGCATACGTCACCATGCCCATTTCAGCAAGATTAATTGTTCGATTTCCCACAGTATGGGCTAAATCAAGGCCGACAATTATGTGGTGTTGCTCAATCACATCTTTTAATTCTCTTAAAATGTAGGGAATATCCAACCGTTGGCCAGTGCTAAAAACCAAATCAGATAAGTGTAAAACTTGAATCTCGCTCGCATGGCGTTTTACGGTCTCAATAATAGACTGAGAATCATATAAGCCCTGAGCATTAGGAGTCAGTTTGATCGTTAAATCATTTGCATCGGGAGCAGTAGCATTCTCAAACACACCAAAGTTAGCGGCATTTAAAATCCCGCGTTTCAGGACAGAGTGCACAACAGATTGATCTGAAAAAAATTCAGTAGATAAGTGACAAATTTTAGTTTTACCTGACTCCCAATCTTTGCGAGTTGGTTTATAAAAAGTATCCAATAAATTGGCTAAATTTGCAGAAAGCCCTGATTGGGTGAATATGAATTCTGCTGGATCCGCAAATCCTAATATCGCTTGTGCCGCTCGAATAGCCTCAGGCTCTATATCGCAATCAAACCAATTACCACCAACGGCAACGGTTTCAGGAAAGTGCCCCGCATGCAACTCCTCTCGTTGAAGCTTATAGACAGCCTCAATGGCTTCTATGGCTGGTTTATATACCGGTCCAAGTGAATGTCCGGCAAAAGGAGTGATATTTCCTATGTCAAAGGTATCTCGAAGGCTAATTGGATCATTCTCATCCAAATATTGTGCAAAATCAAATGAAAATGCCTCTGGGTTTGCTGCTACTGCTTGCATGAACCCATCTGGATCTTCTGTTAAAAATCGAGCTATTTGTTCTTTTGTTAACATAACTATATCCAATAAAATATGAAAAAGCTAATACTATTATACTATATTTATCATCAAAATGATATAAAAATGATCATTTTTCATAGAAAATAGGTGACCTGCAGCAACCCCCTTTCTCATAGAACAGAAGTGTTATATTTGTGCCACCATAAAAACGCGGTGAAAAGGAAAGAGAATCTTAGAATTTTTTTGTGGTGGATAGTGTGGCGCAATGGCTTTTAGATAATCGGATTCAAAGTTTTTTTGCTCTAAAGAGCTCATCTCACTGAGTATCGGCCGCAATCCAGAGCCTTTAAGCCAAGTAAAAATGGCTTGATGATTGGGCATTTCATGTTGGTATATCGTTTCCCATAATTGTAAATTAGCTACCTTTGCGGTTGAAAAAATATCGTAATAATCGCCTATTTTATAAAGGGGTGCACTCAGTTTACTATAACGCAAGGTTTGCTGAATTTTTTTATATAATGCTCGCCAAGGAGGGGTTTGTAGGATTTCAATGATAACTTGGTGCGAAGCATTATGGAAATTATTGGGTATTTGAATCGCTAAGATACCTCCTAGATTTAAAAAGCTTAATAAGCGCGGAAGCAATACCTCATGTTTATCTACCCACTGCAGCGAGGCATTTGCAAATATACAATCTATTGGTTGCTCTGTAGTAAAACTCTCAATATCACCCTTTAAAAAAGTTATTCTTGGATATTTATTTTGAGCTGTTGTGAGCATATCTAAGGAAGAGTCTATACCAAGCACCTTGGCTTTCGGCCAGCGACTTTTTAACAAAACAGTACTATTACCAGGACCACAACCAAGATCTACAATACTTTTAGGTGAAAACCCATGCGGTATCGCATAGCACAAATCTAAGGCTGGTTTTGTACGATTATCAAGAAATTGACTATAAATTTTAGCATTCCATAGGTCTTGCACTTTAATATACCTATTGTTAGGGTTTATTAAATACTCAGATTCTAGCACAGAACTTTTTACACTCTGCATATCCCAAGCGCGCTTTTATTTCTATACTATACTTGATGTGCATAAGAGTCAGGCTCTCTAGGATCTTAATTGGAATAAGTTTGTGGATTTGTCTCCGTAGTTGATGTTGCTGCCGCCGCTTGGGTGTGGGTTTTTGCGTAAATTTCTAATACCTTACAGCCATCTTTTGTGCATTCGAGCGCTTCTTTAACCTTCATGCTCCTTACTCTACTAGATTGGAAAAACTCAGGATCTTTTTTACTACTTGTCCTGGCCTTGTTTCAGCAGAGGAAGTTAGCGCATAAATTAATTCTCCTTTAAATGGCTCACCTAGATCTTGGGACAAATATTGCATAAAAGAATCAAGAAAAGCCTTATGTTTTAATAAAATTTTACATGCCTTTCTGCCTTCTGGAGATGCAAGAATTTTTTCAAACCAGCTTGGACACGCATTAAAAAATGCACTAGCCAAAATAACTGCATTACGCTTATCAGGGTTATATGAGCCGTTCCTTATATCTTAGGCCTCTTATTAAAACTCCAGGCTCGCCAAATTTTTGAGTCAAATCGCTAAATAAATGATCTATCTCAATATGCTGATCATTTGGCTTTACTTTATAGCGCTCCATAACTTTAACCGGAACTACTTATATCTTTTATTGATATATATCATATTAAAAATGAAAGGGGGTCAAGAATTATCTGCATTATCACTCTTGTATCGGTGTCGTACCCTCACTTAAAATATCAAGATATTTGTGGTAAACATAAATCTTATTACGTGCTTTGCCTGTAATTTCCGTTACGATACCCAGCCTTGTTAGATGATTAAGTGATTTAATTGCTGTAGGCAAAGAGAGATGGCAATTCTCAACGATCTTTTTACTATCGGTAGTTGGATGTCGCTGTAAATAGTGATGTACCATAAGTGTAGATGCTGATGGCTTACCAATAGTTTCTATTTTTTTCCTGTCTTCTGTAAAAAGATTTAAAATAGCTTGAGCAGTAGAAACGGCTTGATTAGCAGTATCAATAACACCCTTAAGAAAAAATTGCAGCCATTCCTCCCAATCACCGGTTTCTCGAACAAGTTGTAAGTGATCATAATAAGCTTGTCTATGTGTTTTAAAATACAAGCTGAGATAAAGCAAAGGCTGGCGCATAACACCATCAACACACAATATAAACGTAGTCAACAATCGACCCAAGCGTCCATTTCCATCTAAAAAAGGATGAATGGTTTCAAATTGATGATGAGCTAAGGCCGCTTTAACCAAGGTTGGTAACTTCACCGTTTCATCATGTAAAAACTTTTCTAATTCCCCCAATAAATCCATTAATTTTTCTGGTGGTGGCGGAACAAATTTAGCATTTCCTGGGCGAGTACCACCGATCCAATTTTGGGAATGGCGAAATTCGCCAGGCTGTTTGGAACTACCACGTCCTTTGTTTAATAAAACCTCGTGCATTTCGCGAATTAAACGAAGCGAAAGTGGAAAACCACCTTCAATGCGTTTTAACCCATGCTCCATAGCAGCAACATAATTTGATACCTCAACTACATCTTTATTAGGCACCCCCGCTATTTCTTCATTTTCAAATAAGAGCAAGTCTGATAGAGAGGATTGAGTCCCTTCGATCTGAGATGACAAAACAGCTTCTTTTCGGATATACATGTAAAGATAAAGGGATGGATCAGGCAAAATAATACTTAACCCATCCAGTCTTCCAAGCGCTATATTTGCTTGATCTAATAGCGGGTATATTTTCTCCATCTCTATAGAAGGTATGGGTGGCAGTGGCTTTGGCACATAGGCGCTATATACTTCACCTGTAACCGAACTACGAATATACTCACCTACACGCTCTGAATATGCTGCCATATTTCCTCCATTAATTAAGGAAAACCGACTTTCCTTAATTAGGATCAACTTTAACTTAAAGATGTTTATTAAGCAAGTGGATTAATTAACGAAAATGCATTTCCCTTAATTAGTGGTAAAGCTTTCTACAGTAGAAAATGACTATTTTCGATTGGTATTTTGCGGCGGCACCTGTTTAGCAAAGGCTGTTTGGAACTACCACGCCATCTTAAAATCCATAAAATACGTTAAAAGAAGGATTGTGTCTTAACAAAATTTAAAAATGCCAGTATCAGTGAAGATAGTTTTCCGTTCTTTTTTCAAGATATGATAAGCCCCGTCGTCGCCCCTACGCGGAATTTTCTTTGACTTTGACACCCCCTTCATGCCATTGGCAATTGTTCTGTCAAATTGGCATCATTTTTAGATATAAATCTAATCAAAATAGTCTAAAATTATAATAAATAAATTTTATTATGATAAGTATGCCAAAAAACAAACAAGATAGCTTTGCTAAACAAAAGTGGACACCGCTTGGATTCGGCAGGTTCAATAATGTTTATGTGAATCAGGATAAAACTTTAGTTCTTAAAATTCAAATAAAAGCAGGAAATGAGACCGATGCTTATGATGTTCCTAGCCGCTCCGTTGCGTTGTGGAACAAAATTAATGCAGACATAACCCCGCCAGCACGTGTTGTGATGTCGGAAATGGGTGAGGGTTGGGTATGTCCTTATATTGAAGGGGAACAGTCAACGGATTTGGAAATTCAAGAGGCAATTATTGATATTTATAATCGAACCGGTCGCATTGTAGTAGATGCACCCTCACCAAAGAATTTTGTAACAAGAGTTAATCCCGAAACAGGTGAGCGAAAAGCTGTGTGTATTGACATTGGCATGGCACTAAAACTTGAACAAAGGGAAGAAGAAGCATTAAATCAGAGTTTTACTAGTCTTGCAGCGTGGAAACTTCACCGCCGAGGATACATCGGCTTTCTAGCTAGGAGTACGATAGGCTACCCAGAAACTTCAGCGACCATCAAAGCGTTATTATTTATCCAAAACAACAGATCTGATATGTATGATGTCACTTTTTTAAAAACAAACCCAGATTTAGTGAAGTTATGTAGAGATGCCTATGATAAACAAGTTCTCGGAAAGGATGATAAGCATAAGGCTATTGAAAAGGCAAGACAAGCAATTGATGAGCGTTTTCAAGAACATATCAAACAAAAAGCCCCTAACCAGGCGGAAAGCAAAGATCAATCACATCCCAGTGCTGAAAACAGGCAGCATAGGTCGATCAATGTTAACGCAGAGAAAAATGCACTCGCAGCGCTTCAAAAACAAAGAGAGCAAAACTTGGTCAATACAAAAGACAGTTGTATTCATGCTCTCAATCGTTACATTGCTGAGCTTGGCGTCTCCATTGAAGAAGGCAGATCTAAGATGTCCTTTTTTAAAAAAAGCATTTTAAGTAATGCAGATATTCGTATGAAAGGTGCGGACGCAGCGATGGCATTAATTAAAATCATTCAATCTGCGTCTTCGTTTGATGTGATGGGTAATGAAATATTTGAGTTATCGAAGGATCAAGCTTTACTGCCGGTGATGAATAAAACAAACTTGTTACCTTGTTTGAATCAGTGTATGCAGATGGTAGTCAGTGCAAATAAGGTTAATGTTGAGTTGGAAAAAAAGATCCAGCATGAATCAAGAGGCTCATCGCCCCCAACCTAGGTGTGGTTTTATTGCCATGTCTAGACTACCTTCATGCTACTCAGATAGCGCAAGAATTTTTATTCCGGGTATTGGTTTGAAATCCTTAATATTATTAGTCAAAATAGGAAAGTCATAGGTTAGTGCAGTGGCTGCAATTTGTAAGTCATGTACATTAGCTGTAGCTTTACATCTAGGTTTAAAAAAGTATGCATAGATCTCGGCATAGGTTCTTGCCACTTTAGCATCAAATGCCAAACTTGGGATAGACCTTAAAATATTATCAACAAAAGCATGTCTATTTATACGAATGGCCATATCGCTAGCCAAGTGTACTCCAAGTAACAACTCTGCTGCTGTAATGGCAGAAATGTATACTTCTCCATACGAAGTATAGCTATCTAATTCCTGCATTTTAGCGCGATTATTTTCAACATTGATAAAAAAATTAGTATCTATAACTATTCCCATGGATTTCCTGATAATTTTGCGCGCTGCTTGATTTTCTTAATATCATTTTCCATGTCAATATGATCTTCTCCAAGTTTGGGCATGGCAAGTAGCCAATTAGTAAGGCTAGATATGGGAAATCCTGCGGCAGGTGGAGGGCATAGCTGAGCCACAACCCTAGTGCCTTTAGTAATGTATAAAGTAGTATGTGTAGCCCGAACTGTCTCCAGAGTCTCGGCGAAATGTCTTACGAAATGAGTTGCAGATACAGTAGTGGCATGGCGTGATGACATATATCAAATCCAAAAAATACAATTAATATGTATTATATGTATTTTTTAAAAAATATACAAGTGAAAGAGATCTCCGAATACCTTTTTTTTAGCTGTCTGAATCACAGGAGAAATTATGTATTTATTTGACGCAGTCAAGATTAATATGGTACAATATTTCCCGAACTCACAAACTAGAAAATAAGAAAAATTATGCTTCGCTCACTTTTTAAAACACAATCCACACCCATCAACCCCGATGAACTCGCCATCGCTATCGTTGCCACGAGACTCGTGTCCTAGCGATGCAACAATTGGCATTGATCCGAGAAACAGTCGATCAATTATCTGCTTCACATCAAGCTTCTGCTGCTCCTAGGTAAATATCAGGGTCAGCGTCAATTGGTTTTTTTGAGCATTTGGCTCTAACCCTGAGGTTGTTAAAGTTGAATATATTAACATATATTCAATAATATATCGATTTGATTTCTAAATTGGCTAATATTTAATTTTATAGTCAGCTAGCAGTGCTTTTTTTTATATATTTATAATAGACAATTAAAGCAGACACAAAACCACAAGTTATCAAGCTTAACAAATAACCAGCGGTCAGCATAAAATCATGTACTATAATTCCATGAAACACTGTAAATAACTGAATTACATTAAAGCCGGCAAAAGTTAGCAGAGAAACATCTTTGACGTTTTGGGTTTTTAATATAACTAAAGCCTGGGGAATAAAAAGCAGCGCGTTAGCTATTAGGCTAATTAAGAATCCATATTCTACAACAAGTCGTAATATCATATTATTAGCCTAGCGTTAAGTTTAAGATAATTATACTACCACATTGCCAAAGGAAAATGTTTTAGAATCGTCTCGTCTTTAGTTAATAAGGGAATATTTAACAAAGTACTCCCTGACACTATAAGCCTATCGAATGGATCCCTAGTCCAAGTAATATCTATGGCCTTCATTATTACTTTATCGCCTAACTCATGTAATTTTAAATTTATAGTCGTCTGTAATTCGTTGTAAATTTCTAGTGAGCGCTTAGGAATACGCTTGATTTCGTACAAATACTCAAGTTCAAGCAAATTTATTGATCCTGTTATTAAAGCATTTTCCTCTATGGATTTTATTGCCTTCTTGCTTAGCAATTGATGTTCCCCGGCAAGGAGCCATACCAGTACATGAGTATCAAGGTAAATCATGATCCCAGTCCTTCAACCAATTATGATGGATAATGTCCATAGGGTGTTTGATTTTAAAATCAGCACGTTTAGGCAATTTAGCTAGCTTGCTCGGCCTATCAGCAACGCTAATCTTAATAATATGGCCACGGCGCGCCACTTCAATTGACCCACCAGTTTCTATCAATGTATCTATCTTACGATATAAATCTTGCCGCAGTTCAGTTAATGAAATCATAATCACGCATCCTTATGTACGTACGTTAATATTATAGCGTACGTTTTCATTAAACTCAAATTAGTAGCTGGCGAGGACATCCAAGGAGCTGTTTTATTGCTCTATAGATTAACTTTTGATGCTATTGCTATAAATTATTATTATAAAAGCATATTTATGAACTAAAGTGGGGTCATGAATGGGGTCTTGACCCCCTTCTTGCCCCCCTTTCTAGTCCAAGTTTCTGGGGGACATTTATTTTTATTTTGGTATTAGGGGGACATTATCATTTTGGCGTAACACGCAGTCGGTGTGAGTGTGTGAGGTAACTGCTTGTGTGCTTGCAAATAATGATTTTTTTTGCAAGAGAGATTGAGGTAAATCATTAATGTTATTTTCATGCGCAAGATACTCTTTTAGTTCATCTTCTGACAATGAATCTAATAGCATATTCTGCATGGCATCAGTGAATTGATCTTGTAAATACGTCCTTTTAAATAGTTTTAGTAATTCTTGCTTATGAAACCAAGATTTAGCAATTTCTGTTTGTTGAAATCTGCTGCTAAAGATTATTTTCCAAAGATCTTGACGTTTAGAAATACTGAGTTTATCTATGGGAAGCTCTAGAATTTGGGATAATTCATATGTTGAAATTAGACGAGTATTTGCCACCCTACTGATATTCGATACAACCTTTTGCCATAATTTCTCGCGTTCTGTTGCATCAAATTTATCAAGAGGAAGCAAAAAAGAGTTTGGTAAATAATATAGTATATCGACGATTGATGCACTATGAATAAGTATATCCATTATTAATTCTTGCTTTGATGCGCTAAATTTATCCATTTGGGGTCCTAAAGCACACAATTCAAAAGCAGATATTGCAATTGAGTTTTTACTCAAATTAGCCCTAATTGCAGTTATTATTTCTTCTTGTTTTCCTGCATCTAATTGCTCAAGGCTCAAGGACAGTAGGGCTTTTAAGTCAGCAATCTGATTGATAAATACATACTGGCTAAGATTGGCAGATATTTTCTCAAAGAGGATTCTCCTATAAGTTTGATTAAACTTATCTACAGGCAAAGATAAAAGTTGCAGAATGCAATTTTTATAATGTTCTTGATTTAAAAACTCACTAAAAATAATATTTTTCATATACAAACTTAAAGAAATGTCTGCATCTGCAAATAAATCTTGTATATCAACAAATACAACCTGCATATTTTGTTTTACAAGCGAGTTAAAAATGCTCGCAAGCATGGTTTCGCTCAAACGTTCGGATTTAATTATTTTTAAAAAATCATCCATGTGGTGAATAAGCCTTAGTGGATTATCCAAAAGGACTTCTTGTATTTTTCTTTTCTCTTTCTCTGCAAGCTCAGCATTTTTATCCAAAAATTTATTTTTAAATGTTTGCACTAATTGAATAGATTCTTCAGGAATACAGTGTGATTCTTGCGCCTGCCAACCAGCTTGTTGTAAATGATGAATAATCCCCTTTAAATGCTGAACGCCTACTGCAACAAATCCTGTCTTAAACTTTTGCGCATTAAGTATTATTTTATCCGCCATCATTTTATCGCGCTCATGAAGTTTATACATCTGTGCATATTCTTCGCTTAAATCACGAACTTCTCCTTTAAGATAAACTTGCAGACTATTTTTGGCTATTTCTTCTACTATTGCTACTGTTAGGTTATTATTTTCATCTAGATTTTCGTCAATTATTCTCAAACCGTTTGCAATTATCTCATTTTGTTGTGCTAATGTTTCAAAAAATAAAATGGTTTTTTTAATTTTTTGCGCATTATCTAATAAATAAGCATCAAGCATTGATGACACTTCCGATGACATAGATAGAGCTCCCAATAGATCTACTTCAAAAGCATGGTATTCAGCTTGCTTCATTGCTAAGAGAGCCTCATAAGGGGCAGGTTGCTTTGTTGCATCCACTTTATAATTATGGTTGGTACCAAACAAAGTTAGCTGATGGCCATCAGGGGCAGTTAAATTAAATAAAATAGTCATTGTAACTCCTCACGTCATCCCGAATTTGTGTTAAGTAAATTAATTTGCCAATATTATCACGTTTAGTAAATAATGTAAACATAAATCTTATTATTATGTCAAATAGATGCCTTATTGCCCTCGGCTGCATCTTGAACTGGCATTGGTGCGTTAATATGCCAAATGTTGTGGGCATAACAGATTTCGCGTTTTGTCATGCCTCTTGACTCACTTCACGTGGTGGGGAGTTACGCTTTTTTTAATATATTTATAATAGGGCGTGTTGACATTTCA
>Ga0155588_1062_pt1 | contig 13904 bp, 9 predicted proteins | sample RifCSPhighO2_12_FD_107245 | JGI IMG/M metagenome (GOLD analysis project Ga0155588, IMG submission 107245) | Gammaproteobacteria bacterium RIFCSPHIGHO2_12_FULL_41_15
CAGCACATAGTCCCGTTAAAGGGGTTGTTCACCGTCACCCAGATCGCTGCTTATTTATGCCCGTTAAAGTGTGTCCTGTTTATTGTCGATTTTGTTTTCGAAGAGAAAAAGTGGGGCGTGGTAGCGAATCATTAAATAGCGAGGAATTAGAACAAGCTTACAACTACATCGAATCACATCCAGAAATATGGGAAGTGATTTTAACGGGTGGTGATCCACTCATTTTAAAACCGCATCAACTTGCTAGCATTATAAATAGACTGAACAGCATTCAATCGGTTGAGGTCATTCGCATACATACACGCGTACCTATTGTTGATCCCAGTCGGGTGACTGATGATTTCATTCAATCCATTAAATTACCCCACAAACCAGTCTATATTGTTTTGCATAGCAATCACGCCAATGAATTTACCGCAGAAACTATTGAAGCCGTTAAAAAAATCGCTGATGCTGGCATTCCCATGCTCAGTCAATCTGTTTTACTCAAAGGAATTAACGATAATATTGCCGCGTTAAGCGAATTAATGCGAACGTTCATTCGTCACAAAATAAAACCTTATTATTTACATCACGCCGACTTAACCAAAGGGACTAGTCACTTTCGCACATCTATTGAAGCAGGCCAGGCTTTAATGCGTGAATTACGCGCTAATTTTTCAGGTATTTGCCAGCCTGAATATGTTTTAGATATTCCAGGAGGATATGGCAAAGTGCCTGTGCATGAGAGCTATATTCAAACAACTCATGCAACAGGCAATAATGAAATTATAGATTTGAAAGGCCGTCGACATGATATTAAGATGGAAGATCAAAACTTAAATTTGTGACCGCGCGCAGCATATCTATCTTTGGGTCAAAAAAATCAATCGACGATGAGATCGGCTATCGGTTATAGTTCACAAATAACTTTACCATACACTCACTGGATAACCTTTATGTCTCTGAAAAAACTGCCCATTGGCTATTCAAGTTTGATCAATATGCGACAAGAAAATTGCCTATATATCGATAAAAGTGCATTCGTTAAAATGCTGGCTTTGAAAGGCAAATATTACTTTTTATCTCGTCCTCGTCGCTTTGGCAAGAGTGTGTTGATTGATACTTTACATCAAGCCTTTATTGGCAATCGAACAGCCTTTAAAGACCTTTATTTGGAAAATCATTGGGATTGGTCAATTCAATATCCTGTTATTCGATTTGGATTCAGTGGTGTAGGTGGTGCAAATAGCGCAGAATTGCTCGATGGAATGATTCGCTCTATTCTCAACGATCATGCAGAGCAACATGATATTGAAATTCCTAAAGAAGCTTCGCATGGCTTAATTCTGGAAGCACTGATCAAAAAATTATTCGCCAAATATAAAAATCAGGTCGTGGTTTTGGTGGATGAATACGATAAGCCGATTTTAGATGTGATTGAAGACGAAGAAAAAGCCATTGCCAATCGCGAAGTGTTAAAGAATTTATATGGCACATTAAAAGAGCTGGACCAGTATTTGAAATTTGTGTTTTTAACGGGCGTGTCTAAATTTAGCAAAGTGAGTTTATTCAGTGGGCTAAATAATTTGCAAGATATTACTTTGACACCTACTTATGCAGATATTTGTGGATATACGCAACAAGATATTGAAACAGAATTTAAAGATCATTTGCACTCTGTCGATAAGCAGCAATTAAAAAAATGGTACAACGGTTACAATTTCAGCGGCACTGAAACGCAAAAAGTTTACAATCCTTTTGATATTTTATTATTTATTAGTAATCACTTTGAATATCGAAGCTATTGGTTCGAAACAGGTTCACCTTCTTTTTTAATTAAATTGTTAGAAAAAAATCGATTTTACATGCCTGATTTTGAAAGCCTGTCTTTACCAGAATCCAGTCTGGGTGATATCGATATTCATCATATTCCTTTTGCTGTGCTAGCATTTCAAACCGGTTATTTTACTATTAAAGATAAAACCATCGATCCGAGTGGGCGTGTATGGTACACGCTTTCCTATCCCAATCAAGAAGTCAAAATCAGCTTAACTGAACAAATTGCTAAACTGGCAGTTGGGCCTGTTGAGTATAGTCATCATGTTCAATCGATTTACAAAGCATTATCGCTTTTAGATTTTGATCAATTAAAAGAAACGATTCAATCATTTTTTTCTTCTATTCCCAATGACTGGTATCGCAATAATGATATTGCGCATTATGAAGGCTTTTATTGCAGCCTTGTTTACAGTTATTTTTGTGCAGCAGCCTACGAGGTAATTGGAGAAGACGTCACCAATAAAGGCCGTATTGATTTAACCATTAAAGCACCTAATGCCATTTTTATTTTTGAATTTAAAATGAAAAAAGACCAAGATTCAGCCATGGGTGCACTCTCTCAAATCAAAAATAAAAAATACGCAGATAAATATAGGTGTTTTAAAAAACCTATTTATTTAATTGGCATGCTATTTGATGCAGAAGAAAAAAATCTGATGGATTTCGTTTGGGAAAGTTTTCCTTAAAGCGGACATTTTAACTTTGTTCAAACTAGACATTTTAACTTTATTCAAACTGGGCATTACAACTTTGGTTCTACACTTTCACACACACGCTCACACACGCGTTCAATGAAACCCTAACGCTTTTACTCGCAACAATTCATCTCTGACTTTGGCAGCTTCTTCAAATTCTAAATTTTCTGCGTGTTTTAGCATCTGCTTTTCAAGAGCCGCTATTTTTTTCGCTAACTGCTTGGGTGGTAAGCGCTGATACATGGCACTTTCTTCAGCCACTTCCAGCCACGCTTCTTCAGCGTGCTCTTGCACCTCAATCAAATCCGTCACTTTCTTTTCGATAGATTTTGGCGTAATACCATGTGCTTTATTATATTCTGCTTGTTTAATACGACGTCGCTTTGTTTCATCAATAGTCGTTTGCATTGCTTCTGTCACGGTATCTGCATACATAATCGCTTTGCCATGCAGATGACGTGCGGCTCGCCCCACCGTTTGAATTAACGAACGCGTTGAACGCAAAAAACCTTGTTTATCTGCATCCAAAATACCCACCAATGACACTTCCGGTAAATCTAATCCTTCGCGTAATAAATTAATGCCGACCAACACATCAAATTTGCCCAGCCTTAAATCACGAATAATCTCGACGCGTTCAACGGTATCAATATCAGAATGTAAATAACGCACTCGCACACCATGTTCCGCTAAATACTCTGTCAAATCTTCCGACATACGTTTAGTTAACGTGGTGACCAATACCCTTTCATTTTTTGCTGCGCATTTTTTAATTTCAGACATGACGTCATCAACTTGCGTGCCAACAGGACGTACTTCTATTTCAGGGTCTAATAAACCCGTGGGTCTGACGACTAACTCAACGACATGATCGCTGTGCGCTTGCTCATAAAGACCGGGGGTTGCAGAAACATAAATACACTGTGGACACAATTTCTCAAATTCTTCGAAACGCAAGGGTCTATTATCCAACGCTGAAGGCAATCTAAAACCATAATTAACCAAATTTTCTTTACGCGCTCTATCACCCTTGGACATACCACCAATTTGCGGCACTGTGACATGCGATTCATCAATAATCATTAAAGCGTCTTTAGGCAAATATTCGATTAATGTCGGTGGTGGCTCCCCCGCAGCGCGCCCTGATAAATAACGCGAATAATTTTCAATACCCGAACAGTAACCTAATTCCAAAATCATTTCTAAATCAAATTTAGTTCGCTGCTCTAAACGTTGTTTTTCAACTAACTTATTATTTTTTTCTAAATAAGCGAGCTGATCTTTTAATTCAACTTTAACCGCTTCCATCATTTGCATGAGCGTTTCACGCGGTGTGACATAATGTGTTTTTGGAAAAATAGTAATGCGTGGCACTTTTTTGATGATCTTATTAGTTAAAGGATCAAAAATACTGATCGTGCTAATTTCATCATCAAATAATTCGATACGCACTGCTTCTTTTTCTTCATCGGCAGGAAAGACGTCAATAATCTCGCCTCGCACACGATAAGTCGCGCGATAAAACGCAGCATCATTACGTTGATACTGCAATTCTGCAAGACGTCTGACAATTTCTCTCTGATCAATTTTTTCACCCCGCGACAAGTGTAAGACCATCTTAAAATAGGCATCAGGATCTCCTAATCCATAAATCGCTGAGACCGTTGAAACAATAATAGTGTCACGCCTAGACAGAATCGCTTTGGTTGCCGATAAACGCATTTGCTCAATATGATCATTAATAGACGCATCTTTTTCAATAAAGGTATCGGTGGTTGGTACATACGCTTCAGGTTGATAATAATCATAATAAGAAACAAAATATTCGACTGCATTCTGTGGAAAAAACCCTCGCATTTCTGCATAAAACTGCGCTGCCAAAGTTTTATTAGGTGCCATTACAATGGTGGGACGTTGCACTTTCTCGATAACATTGGCAATCGTAAAGGTTTTACCAGAACCAGTAACACCCAGCACAGTTTGCGAATACAAACCGTCGTTAATACCTTCCACAAGCTTTTCAATAGCTTGTGGTTGATCCCCCGCGGGTTTAAAGTTTGAAACCAGTTGAAAACGATCACTCATCTGTAGATCCGCACCTCTTAAATTATAAAAAAGGAGTTAATATCCCCTTTTCATCTTATAGGTCGTTTTTTTTTTGCTTTTTTTGATATACTGCGTCACTTTACTGAATCGAGGATAGAATGCAACCCAGTGAATTAGCAGAACTCATTACAAAAACATTAGACGAGAATAAAGCCAAAGACATCATCGCCCTGAATGTCCGTGATCTTACCTCAGTCACCGATTACATGGTCATTTGCACTGCAGGCTCAACACGCCAAGCCAAAGCACTTTGTGATAAAGTCCTAAGAATATGCCGCGAACATCACCTACGCCCGCTCAACAGTCTTGATGAAAGTGCATCCGAATGGCAATTGCTTGATTACAATGATGTTATCGTACACATTATGCTGCCTGACACTCGCGAATTTTATCAGCTTGAAAAACTATGGGACAAGACACAAGCAATACGTAGGGAAACAGAATAGGTTGTGTCATGAAAAAAAAATTGGCTATCAAAGATCATCGCCTCGAAACTCGACTCTTTATTAAGAGGATTTGGGCACTGGTAGCCTTTGTTGCTGTTGTGGTTGTCTGTATTATCGTTCGCTTATTTTACTTACAAATCTTAGAGCATAAATTTTATTCAACTTTATCAGATCAAAACTTATTGAGCATTATCCCCATAGGACCCAAACGTGGCTTAATTTATGATAGAAACGGTGTGCTACTCGCTGACAACAAAGCTAGCTACACCTTAGAATTAATTCCCAGCAAAATTGATAATTTACAACATACGATTACTGAACTTGGCAAAATAATTTATATTAGTCCACGCGACATAGATATCTTCACGAAAATCGCCCATCAATACCACCCCTTTCAACCTATTCCAATTAAATACAAACTCAGCGAACAGGAAGTCGATCAATTTTTAGTGAATCAATATAAATTTCCGGGCGTAAAAATTGAGGCTACTTTAATTAGAGACTACCCACTCGGGGCTACAACCAGTAATGTCGTGGGTTATGTGGGACGCATTAACGCGTCGGAATTACAAGCGCTCAACACGAATAATTATAGTGCCAGTCATTATATTGGTAAGGTCGGCATTGAAAAACAATATGAATCAACGCTCCATGGTGAAGTCGGTACCAGCTGGGTAGAAATCGACGCCAGTGGACATACTGTTCGACATCTCATACAGCATCCCGCACGAGCAGGTAGCACAATCTATCTCACAATAGATAGCAAGCTACAAGAAGTTGCCACAGCAGCGCTAGCGCCTGAACACGGTGCGGTCGTCGCAATTGAACCAAACACTGGTGAAATACTGGCAATGGCAACGAATCCTAATTATGATCCCAACCCATTCGTCATGGGACTCAGCGCCGATAAATATGAAGCACTGGTTAAGGCTGATGGCAATCCCTTGTTTAATCGCCCTATTCGCGGACAATTTGCAGCAGCATCAACCGTTAAACCTTTTATTGCGCTGGCCAGTCTGGATGAAGGTATTGTCAACACCCAATACACCATTAATGACCCAGGTTTTTTTATGCTACCGAACAGTCATCATAAATTTCATGATTGGCAGCCCGGTCACGGTAGAGTAGACATCAGCAAAGCCATTATGGAATCCTGTGATACTTATTTTTATAATTTAGCGACTAAAATGGGTATTGAACGATTAGATGCAGCGCTGCGTCGTTTTGGTTTTGGTCAAGCAACTGGTGTAGATATGCCAGAAGAATTACCTGGACTGGTCCCTACACCGGAATGGAAACAAGCCAGTCGCGGACAACGTTGGTATACCGGTGATACCGTTATCACAGGCATCGGCCAAGGTTTCTTATTATCAACACCACTGCAACTCGCCGTTTCAACCGCAACGTTGGCCGAACGCGGCCTACACTATCAGCCACATCTGGTTCGAAAAATAACAGACAACGATGGTGTCACAACAACAACACAACCCATGATGATTGAACAAGTCCATATCAGTCCTTACGTTTGGCAAACAGTGATTAATGCGATGCAAAAGGTAGTGACAGATATTCACGGTACGGGCGAATATTTTGGTCGTTATGCTGACTACAGTGTGGCTGCAAAAACAGGTACGGCACAAGTGCGAGGCAACGATCGAAATGAGGAAGCGGTGCAAACCAATATTCCCAAAAAATTTCGCAATAACCATCTTTTTATTGCCTTTGCCCCTGTCTCACATCCTAAAATTGCTATTGCAGTTGTGGTAGAACATAGCGCTAAAGCGGCCATTGTGGCACGTAAGGTCATGGACTATTATCTGCACAAAACCGTACCGCGCACTTTATCAGCGGCTAATAGGCCAACACAATTAACAGGCACAGGCAAAACGTTTGAAAAATCTTCCTAACTACCTCTATCCAAATTACGAGGATCGACTCAAAAAACGCATACAACGATGGCGTTGGCAATCTTTGCATATCGACCCTGTCTTAATTATTTGTTTATTATGCTTATCCGCAACCGGTCTTTTTATTCTTTATAGCGCCAGCAATCAAAACAATCAGACCGTTTTAGCGCAAGGCCTACGCATTGGATTAGGCTTTCTTGTCATGATAGGTCTTGCGCAAATTCCTCCAAGACGTTATTACCAATGGGCACCTTGGCTGTTTTCTGTAGGCGTTTTTTTATTGATAATCGTATTATTACTCGGAAAAATGGGTCATGGTGCGCAACGTTGGTTAGCACTCGGACCCATTCGCTTTCAACCGTCTGAAGTGATGAAACTTGCCATGCCCATGATGCTCGCCTGGTTTTTAAATGATAAACCACTGCCACCCTCGCGCACTGTTTTATTACTTTGTACATTGCTCATCTTAATTCCCAGTTTGTTGGTCGCTAAACAACCCGATCTTGGCACGGCTATTTTAATTGCGATGTCTGGTTGTTTTGCGCTATTTTTATCGGGCTTGAGCTATAAAATCATTGGCTCTGTTATTCTATTATTCACGCTACTCACACCTATTTTGATGCATTTTATGCATGATTATCAGCGTGACAGAGTACTGACTTTTTTACATCCCGAACGTGATCCGCTGGGCGCAGGGTATCATATTATTCAATCCAAAATAGCGATTGGCTCAGGCGGTTCACTTGGCAAAGGATGGCTGCAAGGCACTCAATCACATTTACAATTTTTACCTGAACATGCGACCGATTTTATTTTTGCTGTCAGTGGTGAAGAGCTGGGCTATATTGGCAGTCTCATTATTTTAGGTTTATTTATACTGATATTAGCGCGTCTACTTTATATCAGCAGCCAAGCACAAAGCACATTTACTCGACTCTTGTCTAGCAGCTTAAGTCTCACTTTTGTATTTTGCGCACTGATTAATATCGGCATGGTGATTGGCATTTTACCAGTGGTTGGCGTACCGTTGCCTTTAATTAGTTATGGCGGTACATCAATCGTTACAATGATGGCTTGCTTTGGTATTATCATGTCAATTCACACACATAAAAAACTACTCTCCAGTTAGCATAAGGAAATATTATGAAAGGGAAACGCTTATTTGCCGCATCAGTCCTGCTATCAACTCACATGGTTTTCTCTACAACACTCGCATCAGAACCCATTCAAATAACTGCAGCAGAACAAGCGACTGCACAAAAAAAAGTGCAACAATTTATTAATAATATGGTTGAAAAGAAGGGTCTTGACCGCGAACAGTTAAATGCTTTACTACTCAAACGCAAACCACTGATACCTATTATCAACGCCATGAATCGACCTTACGAGTCCAAACCTTGGTCTGAATATCGTGCTATTTTCATCCAGCCAGACCGAATTGCTCAGGGTGTTGCTTACTGGAAAGCGCATCAAAAAACGCTGAGTAGCGTAGCCAAACAATATGGTGTCGACCCCAAAGTGATGCTTGGCATCATGGGTGTCGAAACAAAATATGGTCAATATGCCTGTTCTTACAAAGTGGTTGACGCACTTTATACGCTAGCATTTTATTACCCCAAACGTGAAAAATTTTTCCAAAAAGAATTAGGGCAATTTTTATTACTATCAAAAGAACAGCATTTAAAACCAACAGAACTTTGTGGTTCATACGCAGGTGCTATTGGGGTACCACAATTCATGCCAAGCAGTTATCGTCATTATGCGATTGACTACGATAAAACCGGTTCAATCGATTTACTCAATAATCATAATGATGCTATCGCAAGCATAGCCAACTATCTCAAAAAAGCCGGCTGGCAGTATCAACAACCTGTGGCTAGTCGAACTAAAGGGAGTCAACTTGAACTCGCCAAGCTTAAAAGTAACAGCGCTAAAAAATATATCAGTGCAACACAATTAAAAAAATATGGCATCGATTCTAACGATAAAACGAGTTTAGCACGCGCAAAAAAAGCGGCCATTATCGATTTACCTATTAATAATAAAAATAATTATTGGCTCGTTTATCCTAACTTTGGGGTCATCATGCACTATAACCCTCGCATCCAATATGCAATGGCTGTCTACCAATTAGGCGAAGCCATTCAAAGCAAAATTGATGAAATGGAAGCACCTACCGCTAGTCAAAAAAAATCTTGATTAAAACGAGTATGAATAATCATCGTTTTCCCAATACAGATTTATTACAACGCTACTCCAGCGACTGTGGACTTTTTGGCCCGACTTCTTATCGCTGGAATCAGTTTGCTTATATCAGTCGCCGTTTAGCACTACTATCAGCCAGTATTCTACAAGTGACGCATCCTGTGATCGGTCAAGCTGTTAGTCAAACCAATCTTTATAAAACACAGCCCATGTCTCGCACACTGGCTATCATTCGTTTTTTAGATAATCTGATTTATGGCCGCACGGAAACATGGATTGGGGCCTGCGAAAAACTTTGGAATCTGCATCAACAAATTAAAATTCAATATGACGGTAAAACTTATTACGCCACCGAGCCTAAACTATTGCGTTGGGTGTGGCTGACCACCGTTGTGATGGAAATGCAATTTATGCCAATGTGTGTTGAACTCACCGAATATAATGTCGATAAAATTTATGAAGAATACAAATTAATTGCATTGGCTTGCGGTATTCTGCCCTCTGATATTCCTGACTCTCTGATGGAAATGGAGCGAATTTATCATGATTTTTTAAATACAGAAATTAAAGTCACCGACACGGCTCGCACAATTGCACAAGCCGTATTTCATTTACCCAGCAGCGCCACCGCCGAACTCACTTCAAAACAATGGACAGAGCAGCTTTATTTTTTATTAGGTCCGCTGGATTATTATTGTCATTTATTTGCAAAAGCACTATTGCCAGAGCAAATACGCACTGCTTTACAGGTGACCTACACCAAAGAAGAACACCAACGCTTTAAACGGTGGTGTCGTCGTTTGCAATGGTTTAATAAAACAATGCCCGCTCGCATTACTAAAAGTGAAACCAATCTCAACGCAATGGCTGGTGATTTGCTTTGAACTCCTCCAAATTTTGCGTCACACTATCCTCCATGCGCAGTATAGTCTAACAAATAACTATGTATAAGGACCCTATATGAAACTGATTAAAAATATTATCGTTCTTACCGCTGTACCCGCCCTACTCGCAGCTTGCGCTAGCGATCAAGCCTATAATCAAACGATTCAAAGTTGGGTGGGTGCCAAAGCCAATCGTTTGTATCGCGTTTGGGGTTATCCTGACCGAATAGAACATTGGCAAAATGGGCATAAACTCGCTATTTATCGTTATCATAATCGTGGTCGCTATCCAACAACGGCTTACCCAGGTTCAACCAATGTCACGACTCGTAATGGCATTACCGAAGTTTATACAACTCCCGCTTTTACCACGGGTGGTGGCACTTATAATTTAACTTGCCGTACTTGGTTTGAAATAAATAAAGCCAATACGATTGTGAATGCTAGTAGTCGAGGTAATGACTGTGCAGCAACCGCTGGATTTCAACAAAGAATGTCAAATCCGACCATCAAATAAATAAAGTGGCTTCATCATCGGCGACCCTCGCTTAACCGCAATTCAAAGCATCAGGTAAGTCGATGGCGTCGTCGCTCTCATCATTCGCTGACCCAAAAAATGAAAATAATGGATTGGGGGTCATTCTGCCCCTTCTTCCCTCTAGCTCATTATCACATTCCATCTCATCATCATCGGATAAATTAGATTCTCCCCTGTGTGAGTCGCTTACATTGACATACCGTTGAGACTGCTCGCACAGAAAAATTTTCAGTTGTCGTGCATCTATTGGTTGATGACGTAACGCAGCCTGTTGGCTGAAAATTTTCACTAGCTCATCTATTGAAAGTAGAGTGTCTCTTTCATTGAACCATCGCGGTAGAAAATCGCCTAAAAGTTTTAACGTTGCCAAATCGCCATCAAACACGGCAAGATCAATCAATAAATTTCCAAATAAAACTTTATCTTTTTCTGTCATATAACTTTTTTCAGATAATAATCGCGAACGTATCTTTAATTTATGAAACAATAGTATCGCGTCATCTGCAGTGTCTAACTGTTCTCGATGAAGTGCTGCATACTCACTTAAAGTAAGTATGAAAAAATATGCTTTGCCACCAAGCTGTACCTGCATTATTTCAGCAGACATGGGTGTTAAAGCTGACAAGCTATTGCGGTTCGCCTGAGTTAAGGTTGCAACAAGCAGTAAATTACTACTAACAAACACCTCAGACTGAAAGAGTCCTGGACAATATTTTTGAAGATTTTCAAACACAACCGGTACATGAGTATCAAGGAGTGTCTCTGTATCAGCGTCTGATAATCTTTGCAAAAATTCTTTAACATCTTGGATTGTAATGGGTGCCTCTGGTGTTTGTGGAACCGTTTCTGGATTTAAGACTGTCAGAGAGGGGTGCACAGTGGTTTGCTGATGGTGACGATTTTTTTCAACCTCTACTGCACAACTGAGGTAACGAGTATGACTCACCAAAGCAAAGGGGCCCTTTCGCTCAAGTTTTTTAACTTCGCCTTTTATTATTTCTGCGATGCTCATTTCTCCAAATTTTCTTAGTGCTTCTGTTGCGACTCCTGTCGCCATACACTGACGAATCAAGGCAATTGCGTCTGCTGTAGAGGAATCACCACCCTTCTCAAAAATGGGATGTATAAAGTCGCCAGTACAGCTATCGTTTTGATGAACATACTCTTCCATGACAGGGCTGGATAATAAATGAAGCGCCTCGCTATTGCTTTGATCCTGTTTGCTAAGCATTTCGGCAAGCCTTAAAAGCGAGTGAAAGCGCCGCATCGCAGCCATGAGTTTTGCTCGACTTGAAGGAGTACGGAGTGATTGATTTTGCTTGTGCTCATTGGATTGCAATAGAGATGCAAACTCTGCATGAGACTCACAATGAAACCCCATCAATACAAACCATATTTTTTGTCTCGCTTCGTGAGACAGAATTAACCTCAGTCGACCACAAGCTTGTGTAATCTCGGTTTGCGTATTTTCAGGATTGACCAAAAGAATTGCTTGCGCATCTGGAGGTAGATCAAAATCAACCCCTACTGTATGTGCGGCATCCAGATAAAGAATACCTTCTCTAAAATTATGAACCAAAGCTGAAAATTGCTGCCTACAACCCTGGCGTGTGATGACGACAGGATGACTGGCTTCGTAAAAAACAACATATTGACAGTCAGTAAAGTGATTTAAAATAACTCGCGCAATCTTTTCATTCTCTTGGCTAGCAAAATAAGCGCTCGCATCTATGATTGTGTTAACGCTGCCTGAAATTACTAAAAACTGCAAAAGTGTGGCCATATCAAAGCTACCCGAGAAGCTCGACAGTGCCGTTTTTTCAAAATCTTGTAGCAGAACACTACATTGCACAAGCGGCTGTGGATCCTCACTTCTGTTGAAAAAACCAACTGGAAAAGCATGATCTAGCAAATCTGGGGTACCCGTCATTAAAGTGAGATTTGGAAGGCCACATAATTCCCATGGGTGACTCTCAATATAAGAAGGAGGATTTTTTAGATAGCGCGGTAAGATTTGTAAAATGTAATGCAAAATAAGCAAAGGTGACTTAGAAAACTTTTTCTGAAAAAAAGTGACCTGTGAAATATCTGTCGGATCAATCAAAGGAAAAGGTAGCAGCCCTTTCGTTTGTTGATCATCCTTCCAAGCTGTTAATGCATCGTAACTCTCGACTGCTGCTGGCAGGCTGGCATGATCGGGTCTTTTAGCCATTAACTCCATGACATCACGCAGTTCATTTTGTGTCATTCCACTTCGGATCAACATATAAGCAAGTAATAGCACTTGCAGCGTTGGGTCGTCAAAGTGCGCGCCATCATCAGGCTCTAACATAGAATTACACGGCGTCGGCAAACGTCCTTGTTGAGAGTCGCGACTAAAATGCTTTCCATAAATCATAGAACGAACATCAGGCAAAGTGTGATGAACAAGTTTATATAATAATTTGAGAAAAACGCGCTGAGGCTCATTCAGTATCGAATGATACCACTCTGCAAGTAATTGAGTGTTTTTTCCTGGCGACTGCATTGTGCTATTTAAAAAATTATTAACGTGTGTAAAAAATTCGGGGGCCAGCGGGGTTTGTGAAAAATTTTGAAATTGTAATTGAATGGTCGTGCTTTCACATAGACAGTTGATCAGCTGTTTCACCAGGCTATTGCACTCATCCTTTACTGAAATAGCACGCTGATGAAAATAATAATCCGCCAAATCACTTTGATCTGCTAATAATAATTTTAAAATAGGTTCGCAAGCGGTGAAATAGATAGGGTCGATCGGCTCGGGATTACCACAGCTATATCTAACAGAATCTGTTAGCTTAAGCATCTCATGCGCTTCATCTATAACAACTCGTGATTGACTAAAGCTAGTTAAAATTTTACTCAGTAACCATAGTATAGAAATGATTTCTTTCAATTTAGGATTTTGTCTGCTGCCTTTCGCTAATTCTGAAAATTGTGTTAAGTGGTAAACAAAAACAATAGGTAAATTTAAAAAATCGCGAGAAATAATGATGGGTTGACGGCTATTTTCCAAAATATGGCAAATACGCCCAAGCAGAGCAACTTGCAGGGCAGTTGGTTGAAAATAAGATTGGAAACAAATGTCTAATAAAGCACCCTCTAGAATACCTATACGGTGAAGCGCATTTCGCGCACTTCGCAGCAGCGGCTCTGGTAGCATGATAATCATTCTCTCATCCCCAAGTAACCAACGAGGAATCAGCATGCTTGATTTTCCTGAACCGGTGCCTCGTACCAGTAATTTAGGTTCAGAGGAATCTGATAGGCTATCGGGTTCT
>Ga0155588_1109_pt1 | contig 13683 bp, 15 predicted proteins | sample RifCSPhighO2_12_FD_107245 | JGI IMG/M metagenome (GOLD analysis project Ga0155588, IMG submission 107245) | Gammaproteobacteria bacterium RIFCSPHIGHO2_12_FULL_41_15
AAAACAAACACATTTGCTGGCTATTTTTCACTAGTAGGCGAAGTTGGTTTAGACATCGTAATGGCCACGTTAACATTTGAATTATGGAAAAAATGTGAGGAACAAGATGCTAAAAATATTTAATACAAGAAATATGAGGGAAAAATAATGCAAAGAACCATACTTTGTTATGGTGATTCTAACACATGGGGATATGTACCGCAAAATTTTTTTGATAAAAATGTTACTATCTCGCGCTATTCTCGAGAACAACGTTGGACAGGAATATTACAAATTATTTTAGGGAACTATTATCATGTAGTTGAAGAAGGATTAAATAGTAGAACTACCAACCTTGATTATCCTATTTATCCTGATCGTAATGGGAAGAATTACCTGGCACCTTGTTTATATACTCATGCGCCAATTGACCTTGTCATACTATCATTGGGGGGAAATGACTTTAAAGTATATTTCAATAGAAAAGCTGAAGATATCAAATGCGCATTAGCTGAATTAATTGACATTATCCAATGCTCAAAATATGGACTTAACATGCAAAGTTCACCGAAAATATTAATCATACCTCCGCCGATACCACTACCTATTGCAGAGCGATTTTGTGATGAGAATGGTATTGAAGTCTTTAAAGGCGCTGTCGATAAAGCAAAAAAACTCGTAGAATTATATTCAATTTTATCGCATGAAAAAAAATGTTATTTCTTAGATATAACTCAATTCGTTTTTCCATCAGAAATTGATGGATTGCATTTAGATGAAAAAAATCATAAGAATTTAGCCGATAAAATAGCTAATAAAATAACTGACATTTATATGGAGAATAATTTCATTATCTAAAATTTTTTAATGTACAAAAAATAAAATTTACAGTAAGGATAATGCCAAATCAATCAAGTTCTATAAAATAAAAAAATATGACTGGTGTTAAAGTATCAAAATAAATAAAAAGTCTTTATTCTCAAATTAAAATTAGTAGGAAATTCTTCGTTAACGTATGTTGTTTTTTGATAAAATTATTAATATTCCTAAGTACATGGGAGAAATTTTAAAATGCTCATATTTAAAGGAATGACATTTTGGATTTTTCTGTGGCTCGCATTCGTTATCTACTATGCTCTATCTTTGAAATATAACATCTATACTGCGGAAGCAGATTACGTCGCGTATTTTACCCAAATGGTAGCAGATTTTCTTATAGTAATATTTTCCACATTGGCATTTTTAAAAAATAATAATAAAAAAATCGAAAATATTTTATTTTCTGATTTTTATAAGTATATTTCCGGGAATAATCTCAACAGAAACATATAATATACTAACAAATATTGTTAAGATACAAAGTGCGAATTCAATAACAAATCAATTATGGAATTTTCCGTATTTTTTCTTTCTTTTTATTCAAATTTTCGCGTGGTCATACTTGTTGTTTGTGAAAAGAAATAAAATAAAACTTAAAAATAGGACTTGGATATCAATGTGCCCTTATATCCAATCCATTATGATAATCTTTTTATCCGTTTTCTTAGCTATCGTCTTTAAAAACGTAATCATCAAAGATAAAAATTTTTTACATATTTTGAATACGATATGTGAGATAATACTTTTCATTCTAATTTCTACCTGTTTATCAAAAACAAAAACTAAGTCATTAATATATGTGGAAATTGGATTTATTTTCCTCATTGCGTTTAATTTGGCACACCGCTTCAGCTATTTAACTGGCCATTATTATAAATCATTTGATATGGCCTGGTTGATTTGTTACGTCATTATTTCCTATGGATTATTTATTTCTATCAAATTTAAAGAAGAAAGGATAGAATTTTTTGAAAAAAATTCTATCCATGTATTAATAAATACATTGCTCACGATGTTTGCTACGTTACTATTTATACTTTTCTTATTTCTAGGATTCGTTATTTCTTCGATAGAAATAAATGACATTGGGTCACTAAGTATATTTCCTGAAAGTATACCAAGTATATTGGTATTTTCATTTTCATTATCCGCGTTGATCGGGAAGTTGGTTGCTAATAGTTTTTCAAAGCCGTTAGAAAAAATTTCCAGAAGGATTGACATCATCAATGAAAATAAATTTGGAACAAATGATATTCCTGGTGAAAAATTTGAAATATATGAAGTAGAAAAATTATCTGAGTTTATTGTGAATGTAATCAATGAACTTCGGACAGCAAATCGTGTGAAATCAGAATTCCTTATGAATATGTCACATGATTTTAGAACACCCGCGAGTGGAATTTACCATATGTCCAGATCAATATACAGAAAAACAAATGATCCAGAATTAAAAAAATTGCAAAAATTAATTGTTAATTCTTCAGAACAATTAATGAATTTTCTTGAAGATGTTTTAGATTATTCAAGATTGGACAGCAATCAATATGAGTTGAATGTTGGAATAATTGATATAAAAGCAATTATTAATGAGGTTATTTTATTTGTTTCTGCTAAAGCAAAGGAAAAAATGTTGAATATTAATTTCCAATTTTCAGAGCCGTCAATAAATTATAATGGGGATCGACTCATGATTCATAGAATTCTACTCAATATTGTATCCAATGCAATTAAATTTACTCATGCGGGCAGTATAATTATATTTACTAATGTAGAAAAATTTGATGATGGCAACTGGGTGGTTATCAGCGTAAAAGATACCGGTATAGGTATCGATGAAATTCATCATAAACTGATATTTGACCCATTTTCTCGTATTGAGCGTCCGGAAACGTCAAAATATCCAGGTATCGGTCTGGGCCTAAGCAATGTTCTCCTCATGCTAAAGAAAATGGGTGGAAAAATAACGGTTGAAAGTAGTTTGAATCAGGGCGCTACGTTTAATATATTTCTACCTGTTTGATAGTTCAGCTCATGTATCTGCGATACATTGGCAACCAATAAAAATCCCCGCGGAAGACTACGGGGTATTTTTATTTTTCTGGTATGATTTCGCCCGCGCGGGAAACCCGCGCGACGGCGACTGAAGGGGAGCGAACACCTGCTCCCCTTATAGAGACCCCAGGTGTGAAGAACCGTGGGCCAAGCCGCGGGGAATACAAGTTCATAATTTTAAAGATAAAAAAGTGAAAATCCTACGCAAGCCAATGATTTAATTATAAAAATATTTTTTACCAATGATGAATGACGCCATATAAATTGTATGTAAAAATACATTTAATCTTCAAAGTAAATATACCCAAAATAGGATGAAAATCTAGAGTAAAAGCCAGTTAACGCAGGTTTGTTAACATCACTGGCTGGTGATGACCTTGGAAGACAACGAAAAATATCATTCATGCAAGCCAAGGAGGTGGTAATGATTATTCCAGGAACGACTAAAGAAATTCTTGAGGCATTATTTCAATCACACCAAATTTCTGTGATAAATTTGATAAAAGAAACAGGAATTTCTGCACAATCTCTTCTGCATATTATGGCCGGAAAAATTCCAGCCAAAGAAATGGATATGACTTTGATTTGTTTTTACTGCAGAAAAATAGCCACTAGGAATTTAAGAAAATAAACGATCATAACATGCCTAATTTTTATCAATAATCTTTATGGAAAGGATTTAAAATGAGCAAATTCCATTGGTTAATCCAGGCTATTCGAGAAAAAATTAAAAAAGAATCCTTACATATAAAAAAAATATCAAAAAGAGATCAGTACAAAAAACGAATTACCAAGCGATATCATTATTTGGGGGATCAATACCCTCATGTTTATTTTACTGAGAGAGAAATCGACATCGTCAAATTAATTTTAAACAATCTAACTTATCAACAAATAGCACAAAACCTTAATTTGTCTGTGCGCACAATTGAATATTATGTACGGCAAATGAAGTTAAAATTAATGTACAATCGCACATCGTGAAATTAATAGTAAGGGTGAAGCATGCTTCGCCCCTACGGGGCTCGTGTCCTATTATTTGATGCGTTATCTGTCAGCTTTCGTTTCCGATTTTCCCTTCCGCAAAATCCAATAAATCTCCCGCGATATCAAGACCGAATTGGGTATCCAGCTGTCGCGCGCCCGTTGGACTCGTTACATTGATTTCTGTGAGATAATCACCGATCACGTCTAAACCGACAAACCATAGTCCTTTGTCACGCAATGTGGGGCCTACTTGATCGCAAATCCAGCGATCCCGATCCGATAATTCACGCCCCTCACCGCGCGCACCCGCTCCCAGATTACCCCGAAAATCACCGTGCGCAGGAATCCGTGCTAATGCATAAGGAACAGGTTCTCCATTCACCAATAAAATACGCTTGTCACCCTCGCGTATAATGTTCGGAATAAATCGCTGTGCCATCACACACTGAGTGCCACGACTTGTCATCATTTCAAGGATGACGGGAAGATTGGTGTCTGTTTTCGTCACATGAAAAATCGATTGCCCCGCACGCCCACCCAACGGTTTAATAATAATATCTTCTTCGTTTTCAGCAAATTCTTTGAGTAATTCCATTTGTGCAGTGACTAATGTTTTAGGGCAACATTGTGGGAACCACGTGGCAAATAATTTTTCGTTGGCATCGCGTAAGCTTGAGGGTTTATTAATAACAAGTAACCCTTTTTCTTCGGCATGTTCTAATAAATAAGTTAAATAAATATAATCTAATGTAAAAGGAGGATCTTTACGCATCAGTAGCAAGTCCAACTCCACCAGCGGTTGTGAACGGGTTTCTCCCCACCGAAACCACTGACTGATATCATCTTTGACAGTCAACGAACGCATGCGCCCCCACGTCAATCCATCCTGCAACCAAATGTCGGCAGGCTCCATGTAATAAAGATCCCATTGACGTGCTTGAGCAGCTAATAACATAGCAAAACTGGTATCCACTCGACTATTAATGGAAGCGATGGGATCCATGAGTATACCTAATTTAACGCTCATAATGCGCCCTTTCATTAAATGCTGCCAATTCTCTGGCGGCTGCCAAGCAAGCTAGCCGTGCGATGACGCCGTAAATATAAAATCGATGGCACGCGACAGCTTCTTGTTGAGGATAAGGAGCATTACAGGGTTCATCAAAGGGAAGTGGTACAAAATCCATCCCCGGCGTATTTAAATTTTCATGCGGACCGCGATTTTTGTGAATTCGGTAAAATCCACCGATCACATGACGCCCTATGGTATATACGACCGGCTCAGCAACCGCTTGATCTTTTCCCGCGCTCTCCAACGTGTAAACACCTTCTTGCACTATGACTTTGGTCACAGGAACACCTCCCTTAGAAGCCGACATGTGTGTTCGCTGCTTGCGATTGAGGGAACGCAATTCGTTAGGATCCTGCAACATCATCACTGCCATACCATAACTTCCGGCATCAGCTTTAATGACTAAAAAAGGCGGTTGATCAATGTGATATTGCGCATATTTTTTTTTGATTTGTCGCAAAATCCCTTCAGCACGACTGACTAAGCATTCTTCCCCTTCTTTTTTTAAAAAATTGACTTCAGGACAACGATCGAATAAGGGGCTAATAAGCCAAGGATCTATGCGGATCTGCTCAGCCAACTCACGAGATACGGCGGCATAAGCATCAAAATGCTCCGACTTCAATCGATTAGCCCAGCCTAATTGAGGAGCTGGCATGACAATTTGTTTTAAATTCTGTAAAATAGGGGGCACACTACCAGATAAATCATTATTGAGAATGACACAACACGGGAAAAAATTCTGGACACCCACCTGATCTCCTTTTCGTAATAAAGGTTCTAAAACGAAGGTAGCACCCGAAGGTAGTGTGCGTTGCTGTGGTTCAGTGACAGCCGTATCCAAAGTACCTATTCGCACTTGAAATCCCGCCATCACCAACAGAGTGTGCAGCCGACTCAAACTTTCAAAATAGTGCACATTTCGTGAATGGCTCTCAGGAATGAGCAGCAAGCGTGTGACATCAGGGCAAATCTCGGCTATAGTGGCTTGAACGGCCTGAACATAAAGCGACATGTGACCAGGGTTTAAGTTGTTGAACCCTGCCGGAAATAAATTAGTATCTACGGGGGCTAATTTAAACCCCGCATTGCGTAAATCCACGGAAGCGTAAAAGGGTGGTGGTGTCTTTTGCCACTGTTGCCTAAGCCAAGATTCAACAGCAACTTGTTGATCTAACAATATTTTTTCTAAATTCGAGAGAGGGGGGACGCCAGGGGCGGAAAGCAGGGAATCAGTGGTAACCATAGGTATTGTCTTAAAAGTCATGTCTGAATTCACTTCACATTGGCCATATTATCACACTTTATACGTATCACGCGGTTATGAATTGGGTTGGTAAAATCATTGGAGCCGTACTGGGATTTTTTTTGGGAGGCCCCGTGGGCCTGCTACTAGGCCTGTTTGTAGGTCATTGGGTAGTAGACCAAGGGTTGTTACTACGATGGGCAAGCAACCGTACGACGTTTTCCGGGGCACGGCACAAAATTCAAGCTGTTTTTTTTAACGCCACATTTAGGATCATGGGATATGTCGCCAAATCTGATGGGCGGGTATCAGAAAATGAAATTCGCGCCGCACGTCACATCATGGAACAAATGGGACTTGATGCCTCTCTGCGACGCGAAGCCATCCGTTTATTTACCGAAGGGAAAAGTTCCCACTTCAATCTATCAGCCGCGCTTTCTCAATTGAAACAAGCTTGTCTGTTTCAGCCGAGTTTGTTGCGCATTTTTCTAGAAATTCAAGCTCAAATGCTGTATGCCGATGGAAAAACTGTGAGCGAGCACAAACAGCGTGTGTTGTTGGATATTTGTAAGCAACTGGGGGTATCTGGATTTAATTTCAAATCCTCTGATCAACGTGCCTACGGCGAACAAAACTACCAACAGTATCAACAAAAGCCCGAACGTCCTTCTGAACAACCACTCCAATCGGCCTATGCCACATTGGGGGTCACTCAAACCGCCACAGATACTGAAGTTAAAAAGGTATATCGTCGGTTGATGAATCGACATCATCCTGATAAATTGATAGCCAAAGGACTGCCACCAGAAATGATTAAAATGGCCACCCAAAAAACCCAACAGATTAAAAGCGCTTACGAGCAAATTCTCAAGGCGCGCTCAATCCATCGTTAGCTAAGAGGCAAATGCCATTGAAAAAAATAATTTCTGCTTCGATATTATCTGCCGATTTCGCCCGTTTGGGCGAAGAAACGCAGCAAGCTTTGAAAGCGGGCATCGATTCTATTCATTTCGACGTAATGGATCACCATTTTGTACCCAATTTAAGTTTTGGCCCTTTAGTCTGTCACGCCTTGCGGAAAGCAGGCATTCAAGCGTCCATCGATGTGCACTTGATGGTAGAAAACCCTGAATATTTTATTGCTCCCTTTGCCAAAGCGGGCGCTAACCTACTCACTTTCCATCCGGAAACCGTTCCTCATGTAGAAAAAACATTGCAAAAAATTGCTGATGCGGGATTAAAAACGGGATTGGCATTCAATCCCGAGCACTCGGTGACAATAGCACCGGAGATTATTCAACGCGTCGATTTGATTTTATTAATGTCTGTTAATCCGGGATTTTCCGGGCAACTTTTTTTAGAAAGCAGTTTAGATAAAATTGCTCATATGCGACATGAGTTAGATCGTTTAAAAGCAACCGCTATGTTAGGTATCGATGGAGGTATTAAAATATCTAATATCGGAAAAGCCGCAAAAGCAGGTGCTGATTTTTTCGTGGTGGGGTCCGGTTTATTTCATACCAACAATTATCAACACACTATTGCAGCATTGCGCCAAGAACTCAAGACCGCTTCTAAACCCAATAAGCAATAGTGGTCATTACAGCTGCAGACCAAGCCATGACTTTTTTTATCGGCGAAGGCAAGGTTTGTGAGCTCATCCGCGCAGCAGATTGCCCATGATGCACCTCATCCACACGCATTTGTTCAATCAGCACCCGAGTTTTACTATCTTTTTCTGCCAGCTGATGCCAATGTTTATTTAAATGCGCCTCTACTTGTTTTTCAGTTTCTATAACAAAAGCCAAACTCCAAGCATCGCCCACCAAACCAACCAACAATCCAATAGAAAAAGCGCCCCCATACCAAAGGATATTGAAATAACTGCGATGACCATTGAGCTCTCGAAGTCGTTCATAACACCACGCCAAATGATCCGTTTCTTCCAATGCTGCTTGATGCAACAATTGCCGCACGGAGACAGAACGAGCCATTATTGCCTGTCCTCGATACAATGCTTGTGCGCACACTTCGCCCGCATGATCCACTCGTAAATAACCGACGGTTTGCCTTTTTTCGTGCGTATTGAAACGGGGTTCAGGTATATTCGCTGCTGGGCTGGGACGTTGAGAAGAAAAATGACCTCGCAGCGTGGATATGCCCTCATCTATCTGCATGAGCAAATGATCCAACGGGGTATAATGGCGTAAATTCATCAAGCCTCTGAGTCAACATTTATTTTGAGCGATGCGAGTAATAAAGTAACCCTTGCCGCTGGTTTGTACCTTGACAGCTTCACTTCCTCACCATAACAACCACCTGTCATTGCCCCAATTCCATTTTGAGCTCTTTCGCTGCTGAAGTCGATTCCCCGGTCAATTCGTAGCGTGCCAAATAATTTTTGGCTTGACCCACGTCGCCATGCAAATAATACAATTTAGCTAACTCCAACAGTGAAGCAGCTTGCTTGGGATTATTCATCACCGCTTTTTGAAAATAACCCGCTGCCGCAACATCATCAGGAATCAACAGCGCACACAACCCCGCATTTTCATAGGCTGCAGCAACGTAAAGGTAATCAGGCATGTTCGCTGCTTGAACAAACGCTTCCACAGCTTCTTTATATTTCCCATGACGGCACAAATAAGTGGCAAAATTGTTGCGCGGAGCCCCTGCTTGCGGTGCCAATCGAATAGAACGAAGATAACACTGTTCTGCTTTTCGAAGCTCTCCGGTTGCTTCATACAAATAACCCAAGGTATACCACGCGGCCGGTAATTGAGGGTCATGCTGCATGGCACGTAACAGCGCGCTTTTAGCTCGTATGGCGTCATTGTTTTCTAAATATTGCACGCCTAAGCGCACTTCTGCTTCAGCCACCGCCTTCGCTTGGTCTGCTTTAGTATCGGTAGCCAGAGATGAACGGAGATCTGGATTATGGTGACACGCTGTCATACTGAGAACGAATCCAACAATCACAAGAATTTTTTGTGTTCTCACCAGGGGGTACTCCTATTTTCTTCTTAAGGCTCAGGTAGTCGCACCAGCAAAAAATGAGGTTCTTCTGTGAGTGGTGGAATACTCGTTTTACCAGGCGCGGGTAATCCCGAATGATACCGTGATTCAGGAGAGTGAGGCAACGAAGTCCGCTTTTTCACACTGGGCATTTTGGGTGGGGGTAATTGGGACAGTGGTGGCTTAGTCTCATCATGAGGTTGCAGCATAGGTTTTGTAGCAGGTTTTGGCAGTGATTCTAGTGATAGATCAGGCGGTAACGGGGTTTTCTCAGGAATGGGGACCAGTATTTTTTGTTTACTAATTTTCCATACTGCATCTTGCGTGGGCGACATCACGTAGTCTGCTGGTCTTTTGATGACGTGGGGGGTTAAAAATATCAATAACTCATCATGCGTATTGCGCTCATTTTTATGTCTAAATAAAAATCCTAGAATAGGGATGCGGCCGAGAAAAGGAACACGCCGAATAACGCTGCGTTTATCTTCTCTATACACCCCACCGAGGACAATAGTTTGTCCATTATCCACCAAAACTTGCGACCGCTCTTCTTCCGTTCTAATAGGGATGGCTTGACCACCATTTTCCAATGTAATGACATCACCACGACGATTGTTACTCACGAGTAAATTTAATAATACGCGGCTGTCAGAGGTAATTTGGGGGGTGACTTCTAAACGCAAAACAGCGTCTTTATATTCAATGGCGGTAGCACCACTGGAAGTGGCTATTTGATAGGGTATTTCTTCACCGGTTTGAATGTAAGCAGGCTGCAAATTAGAAGTCACCAAGCTGGGCGTAGACACCAGCTGTATTTTTCCTTCACGTTCCAAAGCGGAAAGTTCAAGGTCTAAGGTAAATCCGCCTCCCAACTTAGCCACCGCTAAGCCAATAGACCAAGGTCGTCCAAAAATATTGCCAGCAGGCAAGTCAAAATTCAATCGCCGAGCGATATCCGTCGTATTATCGACAGCTGTTCCCTGAGCCAATTCATTGGCTCCCGCCAACGTACCTGAAAAATGACGGGGAGCACTCAAACCAAAGCGGACACCCAGTTCTTCCTCATAGGGGCGATCAATAGTGACGATGCGTGCTTCAATCACCACCTGTTGAGATGGAAAATCCAATTTGCGAATTAGCTGCGCAACCCGATACAATTGCTGTAAAGAAGCACGAATCCACAACGAATTAGTGCGTTCATCTACACTCACTTGTCCACGAGGAGATAATAAAGACACGCCTTGCGAAGATAGTAGTTTAGCCAGATCAGCCGCTTTAGCGTAACGCAAAGTGACAATGGTGTTGTACAATGGTTCTAATTCTAAAATGCGCTGCTGTGCTTGCAATGCTTGAATTTTCGTATTGGACTGCAATTGATGCAATTTTTGGTCTGCCTCAATTTTTTGAACTTCGCGTGAAGCCAATTCGGATAACGGCGCTACTAAAACGATTTGACCATACCGTTGTTGTCCCAAACCTTGGGATCTCAATATCACAGCCAACGCTTGTTGCCAAGGCACTCGCGCTAAATGAATAGACATGTTGCCTTTTACGCTATCGCTGATGACGAAATTTAATCCTGTGAATTGCGCGAAAATTTGCAATAGCTGACGAGTTTCAATCGTATTAAAATTCAAAGAAATTAATTTTTCTCCAGCATCAGCAGTGATATCAGTATCGGCAGTAAAAGAAAGATCGGAGGAAACCGACTCCGTACGCAAATCTGAAAAATCTACAAAATCGGTGTCGTTCGCTATCGAAATCGGCACCATCCAACAACCAATCATCACAAACAATCCCATGTGGACTGCAATTTTCTTGAATCGGTTCGTTAATCCCTTCATTTCTGTGGCTCACTCACCGTCAATGTGATAATGCGCTGTTCAGCGCCCATCATCTCAGTCAATACGACACGATTTTCTGTGATTTCACTCACAATAGCTCCACGATTTCCAACAGACGTTCCTTCCGTTATTTTATATATTTTACCATCGGGCGTGACAATAAAAGCCCATTTTTTGGTCGGCTGAATGACAGTACCCGTCAATCGCAACGACTCTGTAGAAAAATCGGCAGCAATTCCCGTCGTGACTTTTTTTACATTTTGCGCGGCACCTGCAAAAGGATTTCTTTTGTCAGTGTGTTGATATTGTACTTTGGGAATCGTCTGAATAATCACAGAAATAGGCTTCTCCGGAACAACTTTTTTTTCCACAACAGGCGCCGTAGCTTTCTTTTTTGAAGCGGGTTTTTTATTATTGCCCCCACAGGCAGGCAACCACACGACACTCACTATCATCAATCCAATTCCTATTTTTCTTATCGTATTCATCCACTGTGGCCTTGCTGCACATCCTCAACAAAATCATGATACACGCTGGCTCTCAGCTGCATGCTGAGGGCTTCTTGCTCTGGCTTTTCTCGATTCAACGTAAAATCTTCCACCACAACCAGAGATTTAAGATTAGCTATTTTACTAATAAAATTGGCCAATGGATGATAATCGCCCGTTACTCCGATTTGAATGGGTTGTACACGATAAAATTCTTGTTTTTTTTCCTCTTGCGGACGAAAAAAAGTGAATCTTAATTTTTCATCCATGCCAATTTTAGTAATTTCCTTCAATACCTGATCTATTTTAGAATGTGCCGGCAACTGATCTACCATTTTTTTCCATTGCGAACGCAACGTCACAGTTTCTCTGTCATCCTTTTTCAACTGTCGTAGTTGTTGCTGTTTGCTATCTTTGGCTTTTAATAAGGTTTGATATGTGTTCTTTGCGGTCTTTAATCTTTGGGATTGTATTTGGCCATCCATCCAATACCAAACAAGCAATAATAAAATGCCACCACCGACGATCCATAGTACTTTACGGACAAATGGTGTTATCTTGACATTCCATTGTGAAGTCAATTTATCGCTTTTTTTTGCCATTTTTTTCTATGATTTCTTGTTGATAAGGCGACGTTAACTGAAACACTAATTGAAATTTTATTGCTGTGGTCGACGGACTTCGCTGTACCGTAACTTCGTTTAACGACGGATTTTTTAAATCAATGGAGCCATCTATCCGTTTAAGCAATTCCGCAATCATTTCATTGGAGCTGGCTTCTCCCGAAAGAGTAACCGTATTTTTACTTCGTTCCATTTTGCTAAAATAAATGCCTTGTGGAACTAAAGGCGTTAGTTCATTGAATAATTTAACAGCGAGAAATCGATTGTATTCTAGCTCCTGTAATAGCGCGATACGTTTGGCCAATGCATTGCGAATGTCGGATGCGTTTTTCAATCGGGTGATTTCTGCATTGAGGGTCACCGTTTCATTTTGTAGCATTTTGTTTTCCTTCAGCTGTCGAGAGACTTGACTCGAAAAGCTCATATGAATAAAAAAAGCGATGAGTAATACAACGACGGCATAACTGAATACAGTGATGCGCCATCGACGTTGATTTTTTTTCCGTGCCTCCTCGCGCCACGGTAATAAATTAATATCGGTCATCGGCTTAAGCCATGCAATGCCAAACCACAAGCCAATAAACACGCCGGAGCACACTGCTGCACGAACGTGGGGTTTAAATGGCTCGCGAGAGATAAATTGACAAAGGGGTTGGCGACTACCGTCGGAATACCTAAATTTTCTTCGAACACAGTAGAGAAATTAGGCAAAATGGCACACGGACCAGACAGCACAATGTGTGCTACATCGAGTTTCAGATTTTCCTCGTTGGGAGACATGCCTTCTAACATCTGCTGAACTTGCATGACCAACTGTTCTTGCGCAGCCTCAAGACTGTCCGGCTGGAAATCCATGCTCGTTCCTTCCTTACAGGCTTTTAGCCCAGCCCTGGTTGATTTCCTCAGATAAACAATATCATAGCCCTGCCTTTGAAAATAGGCTAATTTTCCTTCATGCAGAACAACGAGTAAAATGGCTGCTGTACCAATGTTAAGAATAGCCACATCTCCTTCTATTTTTTCTTGAAATAACGATTCACTGATTAAAGCAAACGCTCGCTCTACTGCGTAGTAATCAATTTCTAGAATTTTCACTACCAATCCACTGGCTTCCACAGCGTCAATCCGTGGCTTCATTTCTTCCTTACGAGCCGCCACCAAAAGCAGGGGTAAGCTATTTTCGTCTTGTTGTGCAGCATTCGGCTCAGCATCCACAATTGTGAAATCATAATACAGATCCCGATACATTTCCGGAAATGCATTGCGAATCTCAGTAGCGGCGTGGCGTATTCGTTGCTCGTCATTACTGTATTTGCTAACCCGAGTGTAAGCGATGGCTACCAAGTTGGCGGGTGTTGCGAGAATGACTTGTTTCGTCATTGCATTAAACTGCGTTTTGGTTTTGTGAAGTAACTGTGTAATGACGCTAGGGGCTTCTATACGATCTTCTTTTAACGTGTTTTTAGGCAATGTTTCAATGGCTAAATTTTCTAAAATA
>Ga0155588_1009_pt1 | contig 13676 bp, 12 predicted proteins | sample RifCSPhighO2_12_FD_107245 | JGI IMG/M metagenome (GOLD analysis project Ga0155588, IMG submission 107245) | Gammaproteobacteria bacterium RIFCSPHIGHO2_12_FULL_41_15
CAATGGCACGCGTATGTGAATTAACGGGGAAACGACCTCAAGCAGGTAACAGGGTTTCTCACTCAAATATAAAAACTCGCCGCCGCTTCTTACCTAACCTGCAAAAGCGACGCTTTTATATCCCCAGCCAAAATAGCTGGATCACGCTTAAAGTTTCAACTAAAGCTATGCGAATTATCGATAAACTCGGTATTGAAGCTGCTTTAGCCAAATATATCCTCAATGATTAACGGGACGGATTAGGTCATGGCTAAAAAGAAAATCGACAACAAAATAAAGCTAGTATCAACCGGCAAGCGTGAAAATGGCAGTGAGACCAGATACACCTACACAACGGTCCGTAACAAGCGTAATCTCCAAGAAACCGGCAAAAACAAGCTAGAAGCAAAAAAGTATGATCCTCAAGCATTCAACTCTGAAACAGGTAAATGCGGCATGCATGTGCTCTTCAAAGAAGAAAAAATCTAACTATTCGGCTTGAATATTATCGCGAAGAACTACAGCGACTCACGGCAATTTGTTTTAAATGACACGCCTCGTCATCGTGAAGAAACACAGCGACTCACGGCTTAACCGCAAGATCCAGTTTATCAAGCTTTTTTGGATCCCGCGGTCAAGCCGCGGGATGACGGCGTAGCAAACAACTCTCAAAGAACTTCCCCATTGACTCTAGGATTATATCTCAAAAAAGTTCTTTGCTGATGTTTGCCCCCAGGGGGCTAGGGTGCTCGCAATGACAGCAGGTCACCCCAACAATAAAAAAGCATCATCGCATCGCGAAAAATCTCAACAACCATCCTGACCTGTTTAAACAACCTCAAACTAAATGCACCTTAGCAAAACGTCTTTTCCCTACTTGATAAACATGCGATGTCCCTTTCTTAATCTCGAGTTTATCATCACTAACCTTTTCACCATCAATCTTCACAGCACCTTGCTGCACCATACGCAATGCCTCTGAGGTGCTACTAACCAACCCAACCTGTTTTAAAATATAAGCGATTTGCAAACCATTTTCGGGAACCACAATATCAAATTCTTCTACATGGTCAGGCAATTCATGCTGTTGAAAGCGCGACATAAAGTCTAACTCAGCTTGCGTCGCCGCAGCTTTATCATGAAACCGCTCAACCAATTCTTTTGCCAATGCAATTTTAATATCACGTGGATTTTTACCTTCATTTGCCGCTTTTTTTAAATTTTCAATTTCAGTTAACGGCCTAAAACTTAATAATTCATAATAGCGCCACATTAATTCATCAGAAATTGACATCACTTTACCAAACATATCAAGCGGCTCATCAGTAATGCCAATATAGTTGCCAAAAGATTTAGACATTTTTCTAACGCCATCCAAGCCTTCTAAAAGCGGCATCATCAAAACGGTTTGCGGTGTTTGGTGATAATGTTTTTGCAATTCACGACCCATCAATAAATTGAATTTTTGATCGGTACCTCCCATTTCAACATCCGCTTTCAACACCACCGAATCATAAGCCATGACCAATGGATATAAAAACTCATGGATAGCAATCGGTGTATTCGCCTTATAACGCTTTCCAAAATCATCACGCTCTAACATGCGTGCCACGGTGGATTGTGCCGCTAGTTTAATCATATCGGCCGCATTCAATTTATTCATCCATTCTGAATTGAAAGCTACTCGAGTTTTTTCAGGATCTAAAATTTTAAAGATTTGCGCTTCGTAAGTTTTAGCATTGTCTAACACTTCTTCATGAGTTAGAGGGGGGCGCATTTCATTTTTCCCCGTTGGATCACCAATCATCCCCGTGAAATCACCAATTAAAAAAATGACTTCATGGCCCATCTGTTGAAATTGACGCATTTTATTAATCAACACCGTGTGGCCAATATGCAAATCAGGAGCAGTTGGATCAAAACCCGCTTTAATGCGCAAGGGACAATTGGATTGTATTTTTTTTTCTAGTTCCTCAGTTAACAAAACTTCTGCCGTGCCACGCAACAATTCTTCTAAAGATTCGGTCATCATTTATTCGGATACCCATAATAATTTGGCGGTATTATCTACGATGATAGAGTGTAGCGCAATGTCAGCTCAACGACGGTGTCATACAGTATAGATAGCGCTTGATTAAACCCACTGCATTCATAATAATGAACAACAGAATTTTTCGCCGTCACAAAGCCAATCAAGGAAGATAATGAAAAAATGGATCGCTTGGACCTTTGTGGTCCTCTACCTTCTTAGCCTACCCACTTTAGCGATGGAGCAAGCAACGACTCATTCCACACCAACCCCTCAAAAACTCAAAGTTGGCTATATTTTAGGTGCGCCATTTGTCATGCACAAGGAAAGCAAATTAACGGGGATTGCTATTGAAATCTGGCAGGCAATCGCACAACGTCTTAACTTGCAATACAGCTACATCCCATTGAGTCAACAAACTGATCAAGATGTCTTAGCCATTAAACAAAACAAAATTGATATCTTAATTGGGCCAATCGTGCCAAGTTACATGCGCACTCAACATGCTGACTTTACTCGACCATTCATTACCGATTCCATTGGACTCGTGATTAGCAATCGCACTAACTTCTGGACACTCATTTTTAGTTCCTTAAAAAACATTTTCGGACCCATTTTATTTATTAGCTTTGGCATTATGTTTATTTACATTAATGTTATTTGGTATATAGAGCACAAAAATATACCCGACTTTCCAAAAACTTATTGGGCAGGCATCAAATATCTCTTTTGGATTAATTTATTAAAACGCAGCATTAACACGCCCGTCAGCACAATAGGAAAACTCATTCATTTTTTTTGGTTAATTGTCGGCACGGTGGTTTTATCCTCATTTTATGCGGTGCTGACATCCACTTTAACGTCCTCGATGCAACAGTCCATCCCCATTAAAAATGTCCATGAATTAAAACAGCTGCGACTCGTTACCATTAAAGGTTCCTACGCAGAAAATATTGCAAGATTAGAAGATATAGACTCAACGAGCGTAATGACACGCAAAGAAGCATTCGAAGCATTGGATAAACAAAAAGCTGACGGCATGTTAGATCATCACTTTATCGCAGCTGATTACATAAAACAGAACGAACTACAGAAAAAATACAGCATGTCCACTTATGTGCTAAAACATGATTCCTATGCTTTTGCCTTAAAATATGGGAATCCGTTACGCAACCAACTGAATCTTGTGTTAGCAGATATGGAGGATAAAAAAGAAGTAAGGGACATCTGTCAACGCTTTATGTCAGTGAAAGATAGTGAGCATTGTTCACTATAACGGGGCTAATCCCTACCTGTTTAGCAAAATCTCAATCAAATTGGTTGGTATCATGAGCCGCGCGCAGTATATACAACAAAGCCTGCGAGTGAACCATTATGACAAAGCTTTTCGTACAGCTTTAGGGTCTTTGGAGATGACAGCAAGATAAGCTCTTGCTGGACCCTCTGGTACTCGCTCACCGCGCTCCCACTTTTCAAGCGTGCGAATGCTAAAACCAAATTCTTCGGAAAATTCTTTTCGAGTCAACTTTAAATTCTTTCTGATAAGTTTCACATCGATAATGTCAGGAATTTTCACTTTGTGTGTCTTAGCACCTTTTTTATTTCCTTTGACATAATCCAGTGCTTCAAGCGCACCTTTAAGCATACTATTTGTTGCATCACTCATGGCTATTGCTCCCTAAATTGTTTAACAATTTGTTTAATAATTCCATGTAATACATTTTTTTCACTTTGAGATAAATTATCTCGTTCATTTTTAGGATACAAAGTAAAAAGCAAGATTGGATTTTCTCTGTTAAAGAAAAAGTACACAACCCTAACTCCGCTGCTTTTACCTTTATTGTTATCACTTGCCCAACGAATTTTTCTTGCGCCACCGGTTCCTTGAATGATATCGCCCTTTTCAGGATGTTTTGCGATGTAATCTATAAACTCAGTACGCTGTGAATCTGATAGGCAGCGCGCTGCCTGTTTTATAAATTCAGGCAACTCAACAACAACTTGTAATTTTCCATCAGTAATATCCATACGCAAAATATAGCCCCATTGGGGTTTCCTGTCAAGCGCAAGCCTTCTCATGATTATTGTGACACCCTGCCAATCCCTAACTGCCAATCCCTACCTGTTTAGTTTCCTTTCAACTTCCGCTATACTGCGCGCGGTCACAAATTTAAGTTTTGGATTTCAAATGGGGGTTAGGTTTAAAATATTTTGGCCCCAAAAAACAATGTAGAGCCGCCCCTCCACGAAGATTTTTTCGGATTAAAATCCTTTAAAAATAAGGGCCCAATGAAAGAACAACCCTTAAATTTGTGACCGCACGTAGTATAGACTAACCGCTTTTACACCTCGCCTCGCTATTAGCCGAGGAGAGATATCTATACAAGCCATAAGGTAATCTCCATGCGTTTTTCAAATCTTAAATTCTATCGACGTAGCTTTATCATTGCTGGCTTTAGCCTGCTATTGATCGCTGTGATTGCCGCTTGCTTCCATCATTCGACACCTTCGTCCGAGAAAGCAGCGACTAGCACCGCGCTAAGCATTCCGTCACTGAATACGACTTCTGCAGCCAATCAAAAGGCTGCAGAACTTTCTACCGACTGGCAAACCTATATGATTAAAACGGGCGACAGTCTCGCTAGCATCTTCCAACAACAGCATATCCCTGCAACAACGCTCGAAATTTTGCTTAAAAATAAATTGGTGAGTCAATACTTAACAAAAATTCAACCAGAACAAACCCTCAAATTACAGATTCATAATAATCAATTACTCAATCTCGAATACCCATTTTCCATTAACCAAACTTTATCCATTCGAAAAATCAAAGATCAATTTGACACTCACATTATGACCAAACCCTTGACTGAATCGACACTGTATAAATCAGGCACTATTACGCATTCACTCGAAATTGATGCACGCACTAGCGGCTTAACCACTCACATGACGAATGAATTAGAAAAAATATTTTCGAGTGAAATTAATTTTAATCACAATCTACATACCGGTGATCAATTTAAAATTTTGCATGAAGAATATTATTTAGACGGACAAAAAGTGAAGCCAGGCCATATCCTCGCTGCACAGTTTTGCATTAAACATCATTTATATTCTGCCTTCCGTTACACTTCGCCTGAGGGAATCACCGGCTATTATGATGAAGATGGCCATGGGGTACAACCCATGTTATTACGAGCGCCAGCACACTATATACATATTAGTTCACTCTATTCGTTACATCGCTGGCAGCCTATCTTACACATATGGCGCCCACATCTAGGCATTGATTATGCAGCGCCTGCCAACACACCTATTCATGCAGCCGGTGATGGCTACCTTAGTTTTATTGGCAAAAAAAACGGTTATGGCAATGTGATCATGATCAAACATCTTAATCACTACACCACGGTTTATGCGCATATGTCTCACTTTGCCAAGGACATGCATATTAAAACGTCTGTAAAAAAAGGTGAGACGATTGGTTATGTAGGCATGACAGGACTCGCCACCGGCCCACATGTCCATTTTGAAATTCGCCACCTTGGATTAAGATTAAACCCTTTAACCACAAAATTACCGGGTGATAACCCAATTCCTTGGAAAGATAGAAACGATTTCAAACAACAAGAAAAATTATTAGCAAAACAGTTACAAGTATTAAAAGACACCGGCAGCACATAGGATACGCAATGCATAAGGCGCTATATATAGGACTCATGACCGGCACCAGCTTAGATGCTGCTGACGTTGCTATAATCAATTTCCACAATAAAACGCCAAAAATAGTTGCCGCTAAAAATTATCCGATACCGACAGAATTAAAAGCACAAATTAAACAGCTGTGTTTACCTGGTCATAACGAAATTGACTTGATGGGCGAAGTATCCGTTCAACTTGGGCAACTCTACGCTAACGCAGTCACGTCGCTTTTAGCAGAACAACAAATTTCAGCGCATCACATTAAAGCGATTGGTAGTCACGGACAAACCATTCGACATCGTCCTGATGCGCGATACCCTTTTACCTTACAAATTGGCGATCCTAACATTATCAGCGCTCAAACAGGCATCACAACAGTGGCTGACTTTAGACGTAAAGATATGGCGTTAGGTGGACAAGGGGCACCACTCACACCCGCTTTTCACGACGCTTTATTGAAAGATCGCAGTGAATCGCAGTGGGTATTAAATATTGGTGGCATTGCTAATTTAAGCTATCTGTCAAAAAATAAAAATGCTCCCATTCTAGGGTTTGATACAGGCCCAGGTAATACCTTAATGGATCAATGGTATCAGCAACATCACGATGGCGCTTTTGACCAAAACGGTGAGTGGGCCGCCAGTGGTACTGCCAGTCAACCGTTGCTAGACGCCTTAAAATCTGAGCCTTATTTTAAACGAGCAGCCCCTAAATCAACGGGTCGTGAGTTATTTAATCTTATCTGGCTCGAACAAAAACTGGCAGCGTGCCCTCACCTTTCAAATCAAAACGTTCAAGCAACACTACTAGAACTCACTGCCACTAGCATTGCCACAGCTGTACAAACTCAAAAGGATGCTAAAACGGTATGGCTCTGTGGTGGTGGCACACACAATCAAGCACTCGTTGCAAGGCTCAAACAATTATTAAGTGGGCTTAAAATTGAAGATACTTCGGCTTTAGGCATTCATCCTGACTGGATAGAAGCCGCAGCCTTCGCCTGGCTCGCGAAACAAGCGCTCGACGGTCAGGCTGGGAACATTCCTTCTGTCACAGGGGCTGACAAATCGGCAATTTTGGGTATAATTTGTCCACCATAACACAACATAATGAGGTAACAATTATGGGTAACCCTATAAAAACCAGTTTCACCGCGCCTGGCTCTCCTGCTCCCGATCAGCTTTTTACGGTAACATACAGCCAAACATCTCACACTCAATCAGATCCAACGACTCCACCGCCTGCACCGCAACGTCCAGAACAGCAACAAAATGGTTTACCAAGGCTCCACCCTACTACTGCTCGACGAGGCCTTTTCGCTGTCGTAGAGTTAGGAACACCTCCAGAAAGTCCAAACGAACCATCGCCTTCAGCGAGTCCAAACGCCTGGTAGCGATCACTCGTCACCTTCTCGTTATACTGCGCGTGGTCACAAATTTAAGTTTTGATCTTCCATCTTGAGATCATCTTTAAACGATTTTGACCCGAAAAAATCCTAATGGAGGCCTGCTCCACTCCGGTTTTTTCGATTCAAAATCCTTTAAACCTAACCCCAATCTGAAATCCAAAACTTAAATTTGTGACCACGCGCAATATAGACATCTTATAGTTTGGTTGTAACCAAGTTATATATACCCTATGATTTGCTTCAAACCAAATCATAGGTCAGGGCACATGCAGCAACTCATCGATAATCAAAAGGTTTTATTGGATGCCTTTCAGCGTAAAGCATATATTTCACGGGACCTTTATCAAGACATTGACTCAAACCATAGACTGACCGCTCTCGTGGGATCACGAGGTGTCGGTAAAACGACCTACCTTCTACATAAAGCACTCACGCTTCAAAATAAAAATATTCCCGTACTTTATATTTCTGCCGATAATATTTATTTTCTTGATCATAAGCTACTTGATTTGATCGATAACGTTTACAAAGAAACGGATATCCGTCACGTCTTAATCGATGAGATCCATAAATATGAAAATTGGAACCAAGAGCTAAAAAATATTTATGATATTTACCTTGAAATGAACATTGTTTTTACCGGCAGCTCAATGATCGATATTATTAAAAGTAAATACGATCTATCTCGCCGCGTGATCATGCGCAAGATTCATGGTTTGTCTTTTCGTGAATATCTACAATTTAAATTAGGTGCAAAAACAAACGTTATTAAGTTAGAAGATATTATTACTGCCCATGTGAAGTTAGCATCAAAACTTGCTATCCATAATATTTTAAAACATTTCAATGATTATTTAACCAATGGGTATTATCCTTTTTTTATTGAATTTAATGAAGTCGCTGACTTTCAACAAGCCGTTGAAAATAGCTTTCAAAAAACCATTTACGAAGACATTGCATCATCAAAAAAACTAAAAACACCCACACTACTGATCCTTGAAAAACTATTTAAATATGTGGTCAGCTCTTCGGCGGGGGAATTAAATGCAAACAAGCTGGCCAGCCATTTGCAAAAAGATTTCACAAACATATCAGAATACTTAAGCATCCTACATGAAGCCGGCTTGATTCGATTTTTACATCGTAATAAATCAGGCAAATCTGTATTACGTAACCCAGAAAAAATGTTACCTAATAATACAAATATGATGATGGCTATTAACCTTGTTAAACATACCGATGATATGCGTGGAAAACTACGCGAAACCTTTCTTTTGTCACAACTTCAAAATGCTGGTCATCATGCTTATTTACCGACAAAAGGCGATTTTATTGTTGACCATTATACATTTGAAGTAGGAGGCAAAAGCAAAACGGCCGAACAAATCAACCATATTGATCATGCTTTTTTATTGGCCGACGGCATCGAAGTCGGGTTTGGCAATAAAATTCCATTATATTTATTTGGTTTTCTATATTAAATTAGGGCCTGCGCGCTAGGCGATTGATTTTTGAGTAGCGGAGCACAGCCTATGTGACATAGGTGAGCACCGCAACGCAGAAAATCAACTGGATAGCGCCAAAAACGATTTCGACCCGAAAAAATTCTCGTGGAGAGCCTACTCTACTCCAATTTGTTCAGGCCAAACTTTTTTAAATTTAACTCTAATCTGAAATCCAAAACTTAAATTTGTGACCACACGCAATATAGTTCTTAATTAAAATAACGGCCCTCTGTGCCAGCGGAAGTGAGACAAAAATCCGTTAAATCATGAGAACTCTATAGGGCGGTAAGACAACATTAATAATGAGCACAAAAACTACATTTAAGATAGGGCCGCTACATAATATGAAAACTAAGACAATAACGCTGGATGAATCCAAACCCTTTGCCCGCGCAAGCTATGCATGAAACACAAGGTAAAATAAAAATCATCACCAATAATAAAGGCCATATTCTAGGTGTAATTATTGTTGGAGAAAACACCGGAAAATTAATTCTTCCTTAGGTGAAAACAATTCGAGACAATAAAACGCTCAGAGCCTTTACAGATACTATTTTTCCTTATCCAACATTGAGTGAAATCAGTCAACGAGTGGCCGGCGAATTTTCTGCACCCACGCTTTTTTCAAAGAAAACTCGCTGGCGGGTGCGATTACTTTTCTAGCAGGATGAAAGCATGATCGAACACAGTGTACGAAAATTTTATCAACGCCTTTTTGTTGATCCTCTCGCAAAACAATTTATTCATCGAATCGCACCCAATACGATTACTTGGGTTTCTGGCCTATTTGGTATTGTCGTGATACCCAGTTTGTTTTTTCATCAAATTATTTTAGCGGTGCTTTTTTTATTATTGTCGGGTTATTGCGACACATTGGACGGCACGTTAGCGCGTTTGTCACAGCAATCCTCTGATTGGGGAGCGGTATTAGACATTACCATGGATCGATGCGTCGAATTTTTCGTGATCATAGCCTTATGGTTAATCCATCCAACAGAACGTGCGTTAAGTTGTTTTTTAATGCTCGGCAGCGTTTTACTCTGCATTACCAGCTTTTTGGTAGTCGGCATTTTTAGGCAGAATACCAGCGAAAAAAGTTTTTATTATAGTCCTGGACTAATGGAGCGTGCCGAGGCTTTTATTTTCTTTATCGTGATGATGTGCTGGCCCTCTGCGTTTTTAGCCTTGGCTTTTTTATTTAGCACATTGGTCACTTTAACTGCCATTATTCGATTAAAGCAATTTTATCAACACACGAGAAAAATCAATGCGCATTCAATGACCCAACCTCCATAAAGTGTCTTGGTATTTAAAACTATTTCTGGCTCTTCTGGAATTACCGTGGTTTTGAGTTGAATTAAACCTAGAATCAGCAGTTGAAGGCTACTGCGAAAGCTTAATGCACTAAATCTAGGAATTTTTCTTGGACTTTTTAATTTCAGGCGTACTCACCCTTACGGTGAAATTAAAAAGTCCAAGAAAAATTCCTAGATTTAGTGCATTAAGCTTTCTCGCTACGCCTTCAACTGCTGATTCTAGGTTAAACAAGACGCTGAATATTCACACCCGCTAAACTTTTATCGCTCTTGAAAGAAAATAAATAATCATACAACTCCACATCAACGATCATCCCTACTGTTTTGGATGCATGGCGAAGCGTTAATTTTTCACCATCATTCAGCAAAAAACCCAAGTGCGATACATTCAAACAAGTGCCAATCACACTACGCAAATCCCAATTGGGCTTCACCATTTCAATAATGGTTACAGATGGCAATTGATTCAAAAGGAATTGGTAAGCTTTTTTAGAACTTATAATATGCTTGCACGGCACATAAGCAATCGAAGCTTCTTCATTTGTAAGTTTCGCACTCATTGATTTTAGTTTTTTTAATAATTTTTTTTTATCGACACTCTCATCAACTTTTAAATTATCCACGCTCAAATGTTGCAACCAATTTTGTCTATCAATATAAGCCGTGGCCATTTTAATAAGCTGCGGGTCTTGCACACAATCATGCGTAATATCTTCAATAATATTATGCCGTTGATTTTCAGGATTCCAATCAACTGACATAAAGTGATGGCGAGTCAAATAAGTCGGTTTATTTTTTTTATAATTGATGTGTAACATCCAATGTGCAAATTCAGCAAGATCATCTGCTTTAGCCAGCGCAATCACTGTATTCACAAAAGTAAGACAATCGAAAACATCTGAACGATAAAAAGGTGATTGATCATACTGATCATAAAGATCTTCACCTAGCGGATTAATTTTATAGGCGCGACCCAATAATTGCTGGCTAATCGTTTTTATTTTTTCGTGATAAACACCTTTGCAAAATAATTTTTTGATTTCTGCATCAAATTGATTAGCAGCCAGTTTCATTATTGTTTCTCTCCATTACCGATTACAAACCACCAAGCCAAGCGTTTCTCGATCAATATTCGCTCCACACGCTAATATCACAACATTTTTATTTTGAAATTGTTGTTGCCGCTTCAAAAATGCCGCGATAGCAACCCCTGTTGAACCTTCAACTAACATATGTTGTGATTCCATAAAACCAACCATCGCTGCTTTTATTTCTTCTTCTGTGACTAAAATATAATCTCTAATTAAAGCCCGGCACATATCAAAGGTAATAGAATCTCGTTCAAGAATGCTATTGGTACTATTAGATAAAGTCGGTGTAATATCTAATTCCATCACACGCCCTGCTTTCACTGATTCCGCCATCACGGGAGAATTTTCAGGTAAACAGCCAATCACTTCTGTATCTGGTGACGCCGTGCGTAAATAACCTGCAATACCAGAAATAAGCGCTCCCCCGCCGATCGGCACAAAAAGAGCGTCAATATGATCAATCTGATGCATTAATTCAATCGCAATGGTCCCTTGTCCACCCACCACATCGACATCGTTATAAGGTGAAATAAATTCCATATGATGTTTATTAGCATAACGACGCGCATAATTTCCAGAAACAATCGTATCAATACCTGCATATTGCACTTCCACGCCATAATCACGAATCTTTTCAACTTGAGAAGGTGGGGCAGCCTCTGGCACAAATACAACACCCGGGATATTCATTTCATGTAATACATAAGCGACTGCTAAACCATGATTGCCCGAAGAAGCCGCAACCACTCCTCGTTTTAATTGCTTTTCACTCAATGTTAAAAGTTTACTAAATGCCCCACGCACTTTGAAAGAACCTGTGTACTGCAAATTTTCCAATTTAAAATACACATTAGCGCCTGTTAATCGACTATACATTTTGGAATATTCCAGCGGTGTTTCTCTCACATGTCGTCTAATACGCTGCTCCGCTTCAATAATAGAGTCTTTGATACTATAGCTCAGTGGTTTTGATTTAACTTTATTACGCATTAACACTAACACTAAAATAAAAGCCACCACCGACACAGAAAAAACAAACCACATCGCACTGTGCATGCCAAATTCAAACGCCTGTTTTGCGATAGGGATAATTGTGGTTTCACCTTTATCAATCAAGTGAGTGATAATCGCACTCAAGTGACTACTTTCATAACCTGCATGTTCTGCAACTTTCTTAGGTAAAAACGAAAACCCGCCACCGCCAATGGAAAATTCTAGTGTTTTATAATCTTCATAATTAAATAGCGCGGCTGCAATGGATAAAGCTACTGAGCCTGCCACGGTCTGCACAGTAAACATATAACCTGCCGCTGTCGCCAACGATCGTTGTGGGAGCATCACAATAATGGTGCTTAACACAGGGATATACGTGCAAGCCCAACCAAATCCGGTAAAAACATAGGAAAGAATAATCATCCAAATAGCCGTATCCGGTGGAAATAATGCTTGAAAAATCGATGCCACAATAAAACAAGCTAAACCAAATACCAAAATCCATTTAGGCCCCACTTTATCGATCAACCAACCCACTGCTGGCGCTAACACCAGATAAAGCCCTGTAAAAATAAACATCAACGCACCAACAATATAAAGTTGATACTCTTTAAAATCGTAAAGGTAGAGTGGCACCAAAAATAAAGTCACCCAAATAAAAGCACCTTGAGCAATCATCGCAATAGTGACTGACATAACGGTTGTATTAGCAAACGACCTAAGATTCATCAAGGGTTCAGGAGACATCCACTCAATAATAAAAAAAGCAATCCAACAAACTAGTGCCACACAAAATATCAAAATTGACTGCCAAGAGGCCCAACCCCAATTATCTCCCTGCATCACAGCAACCACTAAAGCAGCAACACCAATAATCATCACAATGCCGCCCCACCAATCAACTTTCTGGCCAATTGAAAGGCTTTCTGATCGTCGCACTGTGCCAGCTGATAACAACACACTGATCACAGCAATCATTGCGGGAATCCAAAACACCCATCGCCAATTTAAAAAAGTAACGATGACACCACTAATAGCTGGCCCCAACGCCACACCTAAGCCAGTCACCGTTCCCCACACACCCACAGCCAAACCACGACCATAAGTTGGGAATGTTTCCAACGTTAAAGCTAAAGAAGACGGTACAATCATTGCTAAAGCAAATGCTTGTATGCCACGACACAAGATGACCAACCATATCCAATCTGCAAACCCTGCTCCAATCGACGCTAATGTATAGACGACCATGCCCGTATAAAAAAAAATTCGTCGACCCACCACATCTGCAATTCGCCCTAATAGCAACAAACACGAAGCAAAAATTAACAAAGAAATATTGACGACCCATTCGATTTGAAGATAACTCGCACTGAAGATATGTTCGATAGCAGGCAATGCTGTATTGACAATGGCATAATCCAAAAAAGCAACAAAGCTACCCAGCGCCAAACCTGCTACTGCGAGCCAACGTCGGATGGTTGCCATTTCAGCCATAGGAGTCCTTTATAATGCAGGCCAATTCAGAGAGGATTAATGGTGACATAGAACGTAAAGCAAATCAAAGCGTCGGGGCATCCATTAGGATACAGCACCGCGCACTTTGTTCGCGGGCAGATACCAATAGATAGCCAAGCATCCCTAGGACACAGT
>Ga0155588_1077_pt2 | contig 13154 bp, 10 predicted proteins | sample RifCSPhighO2_12_FD_107245 | JGI IMG/M metagenome (GOLD analysis project Ga0155588, IMG submission 107245) | Gammaproteobacteria bacterium RIFCSPHIGHO2_12_FULL_41_15
AATTTTGTTCGTAAACGTGCTAACTGATTTGTAATAGTTTGAGGGTTCGCCCCATACGGCACTGAATGTTTCTGTCAGATCATCCGTTGGGGTTATTGCCCAATCTATATTGGTTTGCGCAGTGGTCGCATATTTATTTTCTATGAGATTTTGTTCGCGAAATCGGTTGGTACGAAAGCCAGGGCCAGCTTGTACACTCCATTTGAAGTTATTATTGTTTATTAGGTCAAGGCCATAACCTGTCGTCAAAACACCTTGAAAAGTATAGGGACTTAGCTTATCAACAGTCCCATTAGTATTTAGAAAAATAAATTGGTTATAAGCATCGCCAAAACTGAAATTCATTTGGTCTTGCGCATAAAATTTTTCGCTAGTGGTGCTTCCACCATTTTTTTGAATTTGTGTGGTGAATTGAAATATGTTTTTCCAGTGGCGCTTGGCATAGTTGACGTTGAGGGCTGTATTGCCATCGATAGCTTGCGTGTTCCCCGTATTAGCCGTAATGCCTAGTTGAGCGTTGCTACCTTTCCATGCGCTTGCTGTATCTTCTGATTTTTTGTCTGAGTGATCCTCTAGTGTCGTGCTTTCTTTATCATTCGGGTTATTTTTTGTGTTTTGGTCGGCATAGGTGAGATGCGTTAAGCAGAGTAGTAGGCTTGGGATAAAAGAAGTTCTTTTGATTCGCATGGTCAGTTTCTCTCTCTGTTTTATTTGACATGATTGTAATGCATTTAACCTAGAATCAGCAGCTGAAGGCTACTGCGAAAGCTTAATGTACTAAATCTAGAAATTTTTCTTGGACTTTTTAATTTCACCGTACGGGTGAGTACGCCTTCAATTAAAAAAGTCCAAGAAAAATTCCTATCTTCAGCACCTTAAGCTTTCTCGCTACGCCTTCAACTGCTGATTCTAGGTTTAAGTTAACGGTTTATGAGCATTCTCTGGTAGGTATAGAGCGCCTGTTCGACCGCAGGCGGTTAGTGTGGTGAGGCAGGTTATAGTGAGGAGTATCAGCAGCGTTTTTTTCATGGCAGGACTTCGCGATATTAATAAAAAAAGCGATTATGCTAAATTTGAGTCAGAATTGAAAGTTACGGTGACGCGAGATAAGTTTGCAAACGACTACGCCAGCCGATCAACCATTTTCTGTCATAAGGATTAATGCTGCGATTTGCTCTGTCGGTGAGCAGCTTATCAGCCGACCAAGTAAATGCTTGTAAAGTGTTAAGGGTGCCTTTGGCATTGCGCATATTCAATAGTACGGACATTAGTCCCCAGCCATAATGGGTTTGTCGATAATTTTTTAAACCGAGTCCTTTGAAATTAACATAGTCTATCAACACGTAGAGCCCCAGAGGTGTGCTGCTGAGATATTGTAAATTATTTTCAAGATAGTGACGGTCGTGGTCATTCGCAGTTTGTAGCATGTGTTGAATAGATTGCTGTAGTCGATAGAGCATGAATTTTGATTGACTCGCAATGGTGTTTGCTAAATATTGACGAAGTTCACGCATGCGCGGTGAATTTTGGGCGCGAAGAAAAGCGATACGTGTTTTCCAGGGGCAAGGCGGCACCCTGTTGCCTTGCAACCAACTTGGTGGAGTGATGCCTTGGTTTTCTTGATAGTGAATGAGGACTGCAAAACTCTGACTTTTATCATTGGTCCCATAGGAGGGAGACCAAAGAAAGTGACCAATGCCCATTGATGCAAATTTTTCGCCTTTATTCCAACTGGTTAAGCCTGCAATAGAGTTGCCGCTTTCATTGGCCCAGACTTTGATGCCAATGCTGAGTAGCGTTTGTTCTTTAATGTGAGGAAGTACAAAAGCGTGGATGTTTTGTATGATTAGTAGACATAAGCAAAGTGTTGCAAAAAGTTTTTTCATTGAGTGATTGTTTCTGCAGATAAAGCCAGTGGCGCTGATAGTAGCATAGAGATTTCTGGTGAGCTAATTTCCTTTTAGAGCAGATAGTTGCGGGTCATTTAGATTGTTTTGTTCAAAAAATAGTAAAAAACTGTTAAATTTTTTGACACACTTAGGGTGTTGTGTTTCAATAATCGCCTAAGGGATTAACGGAGTGGGTTAACTTATGGATAGTCAAGCCAAGCAACAACAGCACATCATTCCTCTGTATCAAGCAGCAGTCAAATTGACAAAACCAAGACCACTTTCACTTACAGAAAAACCGTTCGTTCGTTTTTGTTTGAATATCGCTATCTCTGACTCTCATGGCACGGCGCTGCAATTATTGCGGCAACAGCAAGGGTTTAATACGAATATGCTTTTGTATATATGTTGGCAGTCATTGAGACAACATGGTCGTTTTAAATTGGTTGAAATTCGTGACACCCTGCAAGCAATTTGTTTGTGGCGGGAGTCTATTGTGCGCCCCTTAGAATATATAGTTGAAGATTTGCAAGGCCTTACCAATGTTAATGCGGTAGAAATTCGCAAGCATGTAGAGGTCGAGTTAAAGCAAGCCGATATTGTTGAGAAGTGTATGCTGTCGGATATCGTCCTTAGCCGCAGCTATCTCTTGAGGAGTACTGAGCAGCAGTTGCAAGATATGTGTCATGGTGTGTCTGTTTACGCCAGAATATTGTCTGCTAAGTTGTTGGCGGATGACATTGAGTTGTTCGTCAAGCTCTTCCAATCATTGTTGCCTGATCTTTGTCCAAAGAAGGTGTCAGCAATGACGCGTGAAAAACTACAGAAGGTAGCGACAGATTTTGATTATGGGTATTCGCAGCTGCCGTTGACCTTAGCCGTATAATTGCCGTTATACTGCGCGCAGTATTAAGCCGCTGGTGCTGTGCCGGGGCGAGGTGTTGTGTCGATGGCAGCTTCTGTTGTGCTGTTTGTTTTTGCGGTTGAAGGTGTTTGGTCAGCGGTGTGATGATGTACTCGCATCCAGGCGTGATAGCCTTCTTGAGGTGATATTCCTTTTATCTTCTCTGTATATCGTTGGGTGAGTTCCTCTGTGAGCTTAGCAATTAATTCGCGGACTTCAGCGTAGGTGTAGTTGTTGCTGTATAACGCTGATTCTTTTTGAGCGTCTACTTTGCTTAACTCATTTAACAACGATTCAATTAATTGTTGTTTCTCTTTTTCATAGCGAGAAGGGATTTTCAGTAAAAGTGGTAACAGTTGATTGAAAAAGTCTCGTTTGCAAGGATCGTCAACGAGCACAGTAATTTCGCTGAGACCTTCTGCCGCTGCCGCCATAAATGCTTCTTTCGTCGATGTAAATTGAGTAGAGTCTGCTACACCATCGCTTGGCTTTGATGCAGTTTCGTTGGTTGTACTACTTTCATTAGGTTTAGAAGGGGATTCGCTTTTTACTAGACTGGGCCAAATAACAGAGAATAAGCGGGCGATACCGTTGCTGTTTGGTTCTGTCGTTTTTTCTGGCATGACTGTCTCGGTTGCTTGTCTTTTTTGATGTGAATCCATAGTAACACCCGCATGTTAACTTAACCTTAGGTTAGGCTGAAAATAGGCTTAAATTTGATTGGTAAGAATGATTGTATCAGAAGGATTTCATTTTTGAATATAAAACCTATTGATTAATCATAAGTATACGGCACGCGATCACAAATTTAAGTGGGTGGTCGCGCGCCGTATAGTGGATTTGTACTTTATAAATAATCTGCCGAACGGTAGGTCTGATGTAGAAAAATTGAATGGACACAGTTTTTTAATTGATAATGATTCTCATTTGTCTTGACAAGCCTACCATTCAAGTCATAATTGACGCCGATCATAGCGGTCACTCTGGTTTTTCAGATAAAGATTTTTGCATCGCATCGATTTAAGGTTATTTGAAAGGCGTTTTCTAAAAGAATAAGCAAAGTTCTTTTACTGAAGCTTTATATATACTGCGCGTAGCCAAAAATTTAAGTTTTAGAGGTTGGATTTGCAAAGCGTTTGGCTCGAAAAAATCGGAACGGAGTAGGGCCTCCCTGAGAATTTTTTCGGGTCAAACTCTTTAAAAGACAGTTCAAGATGAAAGCTTAATTTTGTGGCTGCGCGCAGGAGATATCGCTAGCCTGAACAAAAATTGCTGATTATAAGAAGAATTTACTATGGTACTGGCTGATTTAAAGCCTGGAGATCAGGCAACCATTAAACGATTTGCTGAGGGAATTAAATCTCATCCCGCATACCGCCAAAAGTTGTTGGCAATGGGGTTAACACCCAATACCAGCATTCAAATGATTCGTAAAGCACCTCTCGGTGATCCTATCGAAATTCAAGTGAGAAATTATTATCTTAGCTTACGTAGTCGTGAAGCTATTTACATCATAGTAGAGAAAACATGACAACGACTGTTGCACTGATTGGCAATCCAAACTGCGGAAAAACAGCTTTATTTAACTGGTTAACCGGCGCACATCAACGTGTGGGTAACTGGCCTGGCGTGACGGTGGAATACAAAGCAGGTCGATGTCAATTAATTTCAGATTCTGTAGAGCTTGTTGATTTGCCAGGCACTTATTCTTTGAGCGTTTCATCGGGTGATTCGTCAGTGGATGAGCGTATTGCTTGTCAGTATTTGTTATCTGGAAAAGCGCAGCTCATTGTTAATGTGATCGATGCGAGTAATTTGGAGCGAAATCTATATCTCACTCAGCAATTGCTTGAAATGCAGTTACCTTTAATCGTTGTGCTGAATATGATGGATGTGGTTGAGCAGCGTGGATTACAAATAGATTGTGAGCAATTGAGTCGTTGGTTGGGTTGTCCTGTCGTTCCTGTCGTTGCCAGAAAAAAAAGTGGGGGAGAATTGTTAATTCAGGCAATCAAGCAAAGTGTTAAAACTATTGTAAAAACGAAAGCCCCCGTATTGTCGCTACCTGATGAAGTCGTTGACGCAACTTCGCAACTCATGCAAGCCATTGGCAGTAGTCAGCCAATTCATAATCAGCAGTGGTTAGCGAGACGTTTATTGGAGGGAGATCATTATGCGGAAAAAATTTTAACTGATTCTGTTGTGCGTCAAGCAAAGCAATTACAGAAACGAATTGCCGACACAATTCATGAGGATGCAGATTTAGTGATTGCTGATGCACGTTATGGTTGGGTGCATGGTGTGGCGGAAAAAGTGATTTCGCAAGCTAAACAATCTCGCTACAACATGACACAGTTGGTGGATAAAATTGTGTTGAATCGTGTGATTGGTATACCGATTTTTTTGCTTGTGATGTATCTCATGTTTTTATTTGCCATTAATGTAGCGGGTGCATTCCAAGATTTTTTTGATATTAGTAGTAGTACGTTATTAGTAGATGGTTTTGCTAAATTATTAAATAGCTGGCATACACCGGCTTGGTTGACAGCGTTGCTTGCTAATGGCATTGGAAAAGGCATCAATACCACTATTACGTTTATGCCTGTGATTGGTGGTATGTTTTTATTTTTATCTTTTTTGGAAGATTCAGGTTATATGGCGCGAGCGGCTTTTGTGATGGATCGTTTTATGCGGGCCATTGGTTTGCCGGGGAAATCTTTTTTGCCAATGATTGTAGGTTTTGGTTGTAATGTGCCGGCAGTGATGGCTGCTCGGACATTAGAAACTAAAAGAGATCGCGTATTAACGGTGATGATGATGCCGTTTATGTCCTGTGGCGCAAGGCTGGCGATTTTTGCCGTGTTTGCGGCCGCATTTTTTCCGCATAGTGGGCAGAATATTATTTTTCTTTTGTATTTATTAGGTATTACGGTTGCTATTTTGACGGGGTATTTGTTGCGTAAAACTTTAATTACGGGTGAGCCAACGCCAATGGTGATGGAGCTGCCACCTTATCATTGGCCTAAAGTAAGCTCCATTGTTCGTACTACGTGGTTTCGTCTAAGGCATTTTTTAACACGGGCGAGCAAAGTCATTTTACCTGTTTGTGTGGCTATTGGTTTGTTGAATACTATTTCTGCTTCGGGTCAATTGCTGCAAGGTGGTGAGGGTCATCAGCAATCTATTTTGTCAGATGTGGGTCGAGCGGTGACGCCTGTCTTTAGTCCAATGGGCGTGAAGCAAGATAATTGGCCGGCGACTGTGGGTTTGGTCATGGGTGTGATGGCGAAAGAAGTTGTTGTGGGTACGTTGAATACGTTATATAGCCAACAGGGTAATTTGCTGCCGGCAGATGAAAATCAATTTAGTGTGCGGGCGGGCTTAAAAGAAGCTGTTATGTCTGTGCCCGATAATTTGAGTCATTTGTCAGAAGCTTTAGTGAATCCGGTGGCCGCGAGTGAGGCGGAGCATCATATGAATAATCGAGTCTATGGTTTTATGGTGCATCAATTCGGTGGCCAAGCGGCTGCTTTTGCTTATTTAGTGTTTGTTTTATTGTATTTCCCTTGTATTTCAACGACGGCTGCCATGCGACGTGAAGTCAGTAAAGCTTGGACATTATTTTCGGTCGCTTGGACAACAGGTATTGCCTATAGTGCTGCTGTTGCCAGTTATCAGTTGCTAACGATTGCTTCTCATCCTTTGGCCTCTACATTATGGTTGCTGGGTATTGTTGCTGCTTATTTAGGAACTATTTATGCAATGAAAAAATATGCGACCAATGTCAATATTCCTGAGCATCATCGTCACAGCTTAAAGGTGTCATCATGATTTTGTTAGAATTAAAAAAATATATTACTGAGCATCGGCGCGCTTCTATGTGGCAAATAAGCAAATTTTTTAATATGGATCCAGATAGTTTACGGCCCATGCTACAACTTTGTGTTCGCAAAGGGCAGATTCGTTTATGTCCGAAGCTGGGTAGTTGCGGCAGTCGATGTAGTCGTTGTTCAAGTTTGATGACTGAAATTTATGAAGTGACAGCTGCTGAGTCTGCGATACCCGTAGGTTGTTCTATTGAGTCTCTAAAACAAACAATGGCATAATGCGCCAAACAAAAAAGCGTTAAGGATAGCTGATGTCAGACTCTACTTCACTATTAGTCATTGGTGCTGGATTGGCAGGCTATATGTTTGCTAAAGAGTGGCGCAAGCTCGATAAAACGACATCTCTGACCATTATCACGAATGATCATGGCGATTATTATTCTAAACCACTTCTGTCTACTGCATTAAAAAATAATAAAACAGCGAATAGTTTGCCCATCAATAATGCTGCTGAAATGGCAGAACAGTTGGATGCTAAAATTATTATTAATTGCGAAGTGACGGCAATTGATGCGATTAACAAAATGGTGAAGGCAGATGATGATTGGCATGGTTATGAGCAATTGGTTTTGGCGGTGGGCTCTACACCAATCCATTTAATGTTGAAGGGAGATGCTGTTGAGCGGGTGCATTCCATTAATGATTTAAAAGCTTATTCGAAATTTCGAGCGCATCTTCAGCCTAACGCCAAAGTAATTATTGTGGGTTCGGGTTTAGTAGGTTGTGAATTTGCTAATGATTTGATTCTGTCTGGTTATCAGGTGGATGTCGTGAGTTTGGATAATCAACCATTACATCGCTTGGCGCCACCTTTGGTGGGTCGCTCGGTGGAGCAGTCGTTAGCTGATAAAGGTGTTGTTTGGCATTTCAACGAAGTAGTGAAGGCGGTGGATCTGGTTCCCAATGGCTTAGCCGTTGTGTGTGAGAGTGGGTTGGAGTTGGTTGGGCAAAACGTATTGTCGGCTATTGGTATTAAGCCAGAGGTAGCACTTGCTAAAGCGGCGGGGTTAACAGTCAGTCGAGGTATTGTCGTCGACTCTTATATGCAAACCAGTGACCCTAATATTTTTGCCTTGGGTGATTGTGTGGAATTAAACGCACAATTAAAGCAATATGTTGCACCGTTATTACATGCGGGTCGTTGTTTAGCGAAAACTATCGCGGGTGAAAAAACAGAATGTATTTATCCGGTGATGCCTGTTCAGGTGAAAACAACTCTGTGTCCTGTGGTGGTTGTGCCACCGGTTGAAAAAAATGTGGTATGGCAGATAGAAGGTGATCTGCCTAATATCAAAGCACTTTGTTACGATGAAAATAAACGGTTGCATGGTTTTGCGTTATCGGGTGCCTGTGTGCGTGAACGTATGCAATTAGTTAACGAGCTATCAATATAATTTGCATTCTCAGCGAATGCGCTGGATTCTCATCATAATCACTTCGAGTATCAACAGGTTTTTCCCATAACGTGAATTTTTTTCCGTGGAGATTGCTTGGCGGACTAATGCTAGTGAGCATTTCCTTGAGTGGAGTAAGATCTGCGCTACCCCGCTTTGTTGTCGTATGCCATGCCACAAGTTGGTGCCCAAGTGCGTAAGCCTGCTGTTTGTCAGGCATGTTTTCTAATAATCTTTTCGCGTTTTGAATCGACAGTTTTTTTAGAAATGAGGGGCAGCTAAGATGTTTGGGTGGGTACATGTAACCCGTTGGATTCCCTGGTACGTTTGAAGTGACTTTATTGCCTTGCATTTGAATGGTGACATTAAATTCCAAGAGTTGTGGCGTTCTATCCAGTTGTTGTTGAATGATGCCTCGTATTATCTTAAAAGATATTTTTTGCCCTTGAAGCAGTTGTTGGCATACTCTCTGTTGAGCAAGAAATAATATGAGATGCTGTCTGTAAGGTGATTGAGTTTTCAATAGGATTTCGCATTCGCGAGCGCATCTTAACAATACTAAAAAGTGTGGTGTTGTTTTTGTGAGTGGTTGCGCTGAGGCGTAGTTAAAATCTTCACAAACATTTTGCCAGTCGTTTGAATATTGTGTCATATGAAAGATAAGCGCATACAATACTGGATGTGAGTATTTTGAAAATTCGGCTAATTTAAAAGTGTTTTTAGCGTAATCAGGCGATCGCTTGTTACAGTGTGCATTATAATAAAATGTATTTTCAAGCGACTCTATGTATCGAATGATTGCATCAAATGGTTTGATGGTTGTTGTGTCAGTTGTGAGAGTGTCTGAATGTGTTGTTGGGTTTTCTGCGCTAGGTTCATCTGATTTATGTTGAATTTTAGCCATTAACCCAGATTTCTCAAAAAATCCTAGCGCATCGGCAAGCTCCCAGATGGATTTGTTAAGGGGAGTATTAAAGATTTTTTTCAGCGTATCGATCAGTAAGTTGAGCATAGGTAAATAAGCATGATATTTTTCTAAAATCGCTTGATGTCCCAGGTCATGTTGAGTGACTTGTAGCGAAGAGCAGGTGGCATCATGTATGTGATGAGGGTTGTCTGCTCCGGGGAATGCGACTGAAATAATGCGTGTCTGATCGTGACGCAATGCAGCAGAAATTTCGTGAGGTGACGTTATGCCAATTCGATAGATAGGTGGTTTTACTGGCTGTTCTATGCTACATGTTTTTATAATGTCCCAAAGTGTGCTTGGTAGCCAAATGAGTCGCTCTGACGTTTCGCCTGTGATGCATAGTCCGGATTGATGTAGCGTCAAAGAGAATAGTTCTATTTTATCGGGGAAAAAGGCTTGTACTGGAGTATGTCTATAAAAATAAAGTGCTGCATCTGACGCTTGCGCCATTTGTTGAATGGACTGAAGCAGTGCTTGTGCGCGAGAATCATTTAAGCTAAGCAGAGCGCTTTTTCCTGCACCAACAGTTTTTAAATGCTTTATGATTTCGTCTTCAAAATCTTTTGAGAAATTCAAGTGGTCAGGAGTGAGGCAGGGGAGTCTTTCTATAAGGTTTTTGCCTTCTGTTTTTGAACAACGTAAAAATTCTAAAAAATATAATATTTCGACGAGTGTTTCTTGTGGGATGCTACCCTCTAAATATAAAGCCATTGCGATTTCAGCAATATATTTTTCCTGAAATATGTTATGCGTAAAATTGATCGTGTTTGAACGATTGATTAGGCTTAAGAGTTCTGTTTTAGCATTTTGATCAATAGAGTATTGGATGCTTGTTGGTTGAAAGATGAGCTCAAAAACCAGGTAAAAAAAAGCTTGATGATCAAAACGTGCTGTGTGTTTAAACAGTTGTGGTAGAGAGGTGGCGCTTCCTCCATCACCAAAAATTTTTTCAATGAGTCGTTTTTTTTGGTGTTCAGAGAGATATTGGTAGTCTTGCCAAGCGGGGCAAGTGTCTTCAATTTGTTTAAGTACATAGTCTTCATAAGATAGTTGCGTGCCTTCGTTATATGGTAAACGTGCTGCAGGTAATAGTGATAAAAATAAGTGAAGTCGTTCTTTAGGGTTTTGAGTTCGTGCGATGGTTTCATAAATGTTGTGAATTTTACAGCGTAATGCTTCGCTTGCTGCGGGAAATTTAGTAGTCATCGTCCCTGTTTGATTGAAACTCTCTCTCAGTGTTGGATTAACCTTATCTAACTTTTTCCATAAGCGTGGGGAGAGTGGCAGCGCTTGACCCGGATAAAATATATTGCTCGTCTGGGCTCCTGTTGCGTGCAGACGAGCCAGCCTGTGGGCCTGCTGGAGACGTTGAGCGTTTTTTTTTGTAGGATCAAGTTCGCTTCCTAATAATTGGCTGGCAGCAGGTTCTAGCTGAGGTGGTATTTTTTCTAAAGTAATTGGCGCCAAAGTGGGGTGGCCGATATCTTGACCTGTCATTGAATCACGCATTTGTGCTGTCTCTCCGGTTATGAATCATTTTGTTGTGTTCAGAGATCCATTCAAATACTGTCATTTTGTGAGTTAAACATTGTCTAAAAAACAGAATGATTAATGAAATATTTAAAATTTGGCCACTTTAGCTTATTTTTGTTTAAAAAAAAACCTTTTTTTATTTTGATTAGTAAGTCAGCAGGGCCATCTCAGTAATTTTGGCTCTTCCGGGATCGCGGTGGTTTTGAGTGGAGCTTTTGTCAGTTGATTGGGCGGGCGAAGAGCCCAGTAAGGATAATATACTGCGTGCAGCCACAAATTTGGGTATTGATCTTTCATCTTGAGATCGCCTTTCAACGATTTTGCCCCGAAAAATCTTCATGGAGGGCCTACGCCATTCCGGTTTTTTTCGGGTCAAACTCTTTTAAATCTAACTTCAGTCTGAAATCCAACATGTAAATTTGTGATCGCGCGCAGTATAGCAAAAATTAATAGATGCCTTAATTTAAGTTTAGTGCGCGAGCATGTGAAGGTGTTTATTGTCCAGTCTTTAGTACGTGACAGTTTCTGTTTCTAAGTCTTGACTATATTCACCTTTGGCGGCAAGGCCATTTAGCTGTGCGCGCTTATATAAAGCATTTTGGGCCGACCGAATATTTTTGCTATTGCCAGCCCATGCGTTTAAAGCAGGCTCTTGTAGAGCGCGACCATAAGAAAAGCTAAGATTCCAAGGTGTGTCTTCCAGTTTGTTCATTAAGTCGAGATGTAGCGTTGCTTGCTCTGGTGTTTGTCCGCCTGATAAAAAGTTAATAGTAGGTACTGCTGAAGGTATGGTTCTTTTTAAAATTTTCAAAGTATATTTAGCCACGTGTTCAGGAGGTGCTTGTGTAGTGCACTCGTCTCCTGCGATAACCATGCTGGGTTTGAGGATGATGCCTTCTAAGCATACATGATGTCGCTCAAGTGCTGAAAATACATCAGAGAAAACTTTTTCAGAAGCTTGCGCACATTCTTCAATATTGTGATGACCGTTAATAAGAATTTCAGGTTCAACGATGGGTGCAATACCATGTTGTTGGCAAATGGCAGCGTAGCGGGCTAAGCATTCAGAGTTACTGTGAATTGCTTGGTCTGAAGGTTTGTGTGTGCCAATGTTATAAACGCAGCGCCATTTAGCAAACTTAGCACCGGCTTCTTTATAATGTTTAATGCGATCGCTTAAGAAGTCTAAGCCTTGTGTTACTTTTTCGTTGTCTGAAGCAGCGAGATCGATGAGGCCTTTATCTACCTTAATGCCTGGCAGGATGTTGTTTTGTAGTAAGAACTCCGGGATGGTCATGCCATTATCCATTTTTTGAAACAGTGTTTCTTCAAATAATATGATGCCACTTATAAAGTTAGAGAGATTGGGTGTGCTAAAGAGCATGGTTCTATAAACACGTCGATTTTCTTTTGTAGACTCGGTGTTAATGGAGTCAAAGCGTTTTTTGATGGTGCTGTCACTTTCATCCGCGGCAAGTATTCCTTTGCCAGGTGAGGCGATTAGCTTTGTTGTTTGAATGCATTCAGATATAGACATGTTTAGCTCCTTGTAAAATAAGATCTTATTCTAGAATGTTTGCTGAGGTGTCTGCAATTGATTAGAAGCTTTTATTGAAAAAGAAGTGAGAGTTTGTTTTATCTATTGTGAATTATGCTGTGCGTGGTCATAAATTTAAGTTTTAGATTTCAGCTTGGGGTGAGTTTTAACAGAGTTTACTTCGCAAAAACCGAAGTGGAGCATGCCTTTCAGGCGGATTTTTTCGGGTTAAACTCTTTTAAAGATAGGCATAAGATAAAAAATGAAAACTTAAATTGATGGTCGTGCGCAGTATGGTAGGTGCAGTCCCAGGAAAAATTGACTGAAATTTGTTTTATAAGGAACCTCGTGTAAGCAGTTTTAATTTATCTGTAAGCTGATTAGAGTAAATGTGGTGCTTATATTGAGTGGCAATGTGGGCGTTTGAAAAAAAATTAGAAATAATTGAAAAAAGTGTTGACTCCGTTCTTGGGCTGTGTAGAATGGCGGTCCTTGGCACGATGCGCCGCATCAGCCAAGTCGAAAAAAACGTTCTTTAACAATAAAGTAGCAATGCAAAAAGGCAATTTGTGTGGGCACTTGTTAAGATTGATTGTTTAATAAAATTAATCGACGCAAGGGCTAAATTAAATGCTCAATTTCGAATTTCGATAGCGTCGAGTCAGATTTGTGTCCTATAGACACTAAAAGGTTTCAAACTGAAGAGTTTGATCCTGGCTCAGATTGAACGCTGGCGGTATGCTTAACACATGCAAGTCGAACGGCAGCATGGGGAGCTTGCTCCCTGATGGCGAGTGGCGGACGGGTGAGTAACACGTAGGAATCTACCTAGTAGCGGGGGATAACCCGAGGAAACTCGGGCTAATACCGCATAATCTCTTAGGAGCAAAGGGGGCCTCTTCTTGAAAGCTTCCACTATTAGATGAGCCTGCGTCGGATTAGCTTGTTGGTGGGGTAATGGCCTACCAAGGCGACGATCCGTAGCTGGTCTGAGAGGATGATCAGCCACACTGGGACTGAGACACGGCCCAGACTCCTAC
>Ga0155588_1099_pt1 | contig 13062 bp, 7 predicted proteins | sample RifCSPhighO2_12_FD_107245 | JGI IMG/M metagenome (GOLD analysis project Ga0155588, IMG submission 107245) | Gammaproteobacteria bacterium RIFCSPHIGHO2_12_FULL_41_15
AGTTTGTGATGATTTCTTGGATCCCGCGGTCAAGGCGCGGGATGACGGTAGTAAACAAACTGTGATGACGACACCATACAATCCGTGATGACGACACCATACAATCCGTGATGAAGGTAGTAAGAAATCCGTAAATTTAATGTTGACGAAGCACTAGCTATACTGCGCGCGGTCAAAAATTTAAGTTTTGACCGCGCGCAGTATAGCGGCATTTAAAGCACCGAACGATACCACCTCAGCAAAGCCTCGGAAAATAAATCGGGTTTAGATTCTTGCACAAAGTGCATCACATCATTCAGTTCAACTAACTGCAAGTTATCAATATTTTCTTTAGCCCATGCAACAGTACTCATTGGCGTGATGAGCCCTGGGATTGCATACATTAAACACAGAGGCACTTGTGTATCGCGCAGCCAATGATTGTAAGACTGAATCATATGGAACGCTTTGGTATTTTTATTACCGATAGGTAATTCCTTTGCATATTGCCAAAGTGGTTGGCGACTAGCTTGCGTCGCAAAAGGCTTTCGATATTCAGCCACCACTTCAGGTGATAATTTGTTGACTGCGCCCATATGAAGCCACTTTTCTACAAAAAAATTATCTTCTATGACCGCTTTTTTCGCTTCTTTTTCATCTCTCAACAAAGTGGCCAATTGCTGAACCGGTAAAGAAAGCATATTAAAATCGGTTATCGGTCGAATATGTGATTCGTATAACACGACACCTTTTATTTTTTCCTCGTTTAAAGCAGCATATTGCAAACCCGGGATAGAACCCCAGCCATGCAAAACCAATGTCAGACGATCCAATTTCATCGTATTAATAAACGCTGATAAATATTTAAAATGATCTTCAACAGAATAATCAATATGAGGTTTGCTAGATTGGCCAAAGCCAATTAAATCGACAGCGATGGCACGCGCATCTTGTTGACAAGCTGGCAGAATATATCGCCATAAATAAGAGGAGGTTGGTATGCCGTGCACAAAAAGAATGGGGTCACCTGACCCCACTTCTACATAATGCATTTCACTGTCTAAAACTTTTACGAACTTTGAAGGAAATGTTTGCTCTGATCGCAATCCTTGTGAGACTGTCATCCTTATACCTCTTCTACAATATCAGCTGGCAGACGCCACTGCGCGCTAGTTTGTGCTAAATCCATGAGTTCTTTAATGGCTACGGACAGTATAGCAAACTCTTTTGTTTCTATTCCACGTAAATTTCTTGCCACTTCTTGCCAACGCGAAATTAGATTTTCATGCGTTAAAAACCAAGCTTCAATGCGTTTTCCTATTGTCCTTGCATCAGGATGAAACGCCATGACACTGGTCGTCAAAGAACGTTGTATCCAATCGAGATCCACCTTAGCAGAGGCTTTTGCTAATACAGTCCAGCGCGAATCAACCGGATACTCTGTAATTAAGCTTCTAAACCACAGTAAATCTAGACGATCTTCAAGAATAAAATAAACTTTCGCTACTGTTTGAATACTAATTCCTTGCTCAAGTGATGACTGCACGATATTTAAGGCATGATACATAGGGCTTGAATGCGCAATTTTTTTTGCTAATTCAATCGGCACATTATGAGCCAGTAGTGATTCCAGTTTTGCAACAACTCGTTTTTTATCATTACCAATCAGCAATCTGGAAAATTGTTTATAGACAGATTCAACAGGTTTAGCAAATTCATCAATTGTCTGCTGTACTGCAATTTTTACGCGATGATTTCGCAAAAACCATCGACAGCTTCTTCTGACCAAACGTGTCACAGCCTCAATCATTTGTTGTTGCACCTCGACACTGACCACATTATCTAAAGCCGCAATTTCTTTAAACGTAGCGTCCATCCTAAAAATAGATTTAGAAACAGCGTAAGCTCTGACAATAGCCGACAAAGGCGCACCGGTTTCGTCATGCATTTGATAGCAGAACAGCATACCCATATCTGAAACAATAAAATTGCTTAAGAAAGTTGCGATAATATCATGACGCAATGGATGCTGACTGATTTGCGCGTGATACTTACTTTGCAATAAGCTGGGGAAAGCAAATTTCACACATTCTGATAAATATTCATCTTCGAATATCTCAGTTTGCAGCAGCTCATCTTTAAGAAGATTTTTACTATAAGCCATTAATACGGCTAATTCAGGGCGTACTAAACCCAAATTTTCATTACGTCGACGTTGCAATTCTTGTTTAGTTGGTAAAAACTCAAGCGCTCTATTTAACTTGCCTTCTTTTTCTAATTGATGCAGATAACGCTCAAACGTAGACAAATATTTTATTGCACGCATTTTTGCCAAAGAAATCGCTTTATTATTCTTGTAATTATTCTCTAAAACTAATTCAGCGACTTCATCTGTCATTTGCTCTAAAATGGCATTGCGTTTTGAGAGTGTCATTTTGCCTTCATCTATCATAGTATTGAGCAAAATTTTGATATTCACTTCGTGATCTGAACAATCAACTCCACCTGAATTATCGATAAAATCTGTATTAATATGACCACCTGCCAAAGCAAATTCGATTCGGCCCAACTGCGTCAAACCTAAATTCCCTCCTTCACCTACAACACGCACACGCAATTCATTACCATTGATACGAATCGCATCATTCGCTCGATCACCGACTTGATCATTGGATTCGGTTGAAGCTTTCACATAAGTACCAATACCACCATTCCATAATAAATCGACGGGTAATTTCAAAATCATGCGCAATAAATCGTTTGGCGGCATCGCTTCAAGATCCGTATCAAACAATGTTTGCATTTCTTTGGAAAGACGAATTGATTTTGCCTGACGACTGAATACCCCGCCCCCTGTCGAAATAAACTTTTCATCGTAATCAGCCCAGGTAGAGCGGTGTAAATAAAAGAGGCGCTTACGTTCTTGATAACTCGTCTCGCAATCAGGTTGTGGATCAATAAAAATATGTTGGTGATTAAAGGCTGCAACGACTTTCAAGTTATTTGACAATAACATGCCGTTACCAAAAACATCTCCACTCATATCGCCAATACCAATCACACTGATGGCATTTCTATTTAAGTTAATACCTAATTCTTGAAATTGACATTCAACAGAAACCCAAGCGCCTCGCGCGGTAATTGCCATTTTTTTATGGTCATAACCCGCAGAACCACCTGATGCAAAAGCATCACGCAACCAAAAATTATATTCAGCAGAAATACCATTAGCGATATCAGAAAAAGTTGCCGTACCTTTGTCTGCTGCGACAACAATATAAGTATCATCCTCATCATAACGAACCGTATGTTGAGGTGTGATGACTTTGCCATCAACAATATTATCTCCCACATCCAGCAAGGCACGAATAAAATCTTGATAACAAGCAATCCCTGCTTGCATTACTTCATCTCGATTTGCTTGCACAGGAATAGATTTTGTAATAAATCCTCCTTTTGCACCGGCAGGAACAATTAAGGCATTTTTGACCTGTTGCGCTTTCATTAACCCCAGTACTTCTGTACGAAAATCTTCTTGACGATCCGACCAGCGAATACCACCACGCGCAACTTTAGCCATTCGCAAATGCACTGCTTCAAAGTGTGGCGAATAAACAAATGTTTCAAAATGTGGTATCGGTTCAGGCAGATCAGGGACTTCACGTGAAGCTATTTTAAAACTTAAATAATGTTTACGCTTACCCTGCTGATCAGTTTGAAAATAATTAGTTCTAAGTGTCGCTTTAATAAGAGAGGCATAAAGTCGCAATATTTTGTCTTGATCAAGGGACATTACTTTTTCAAGTGCTGCTGAAATTTCTTTCTCGATGACTTCATAACGATCTTTGGAGTGTTCGACCAACTCTGGATCAAAGCGTAATAAAAATAGTTCAACCAAATGTCGCACTATGGTTGGATTAGCGATCAACGCATCCTCTATATAGGACTGACTAAAGGTCACACCAATTTGTCGAAAATATTTAGCATACGCACGTAAAATTGAAATTTCTCGCCAATCGAGATCTGCGGCTAAGACAAGTTTATTAAATCCATCATTTTCGGCATGTCCACGCCAAATACGAAAAAATGCACGTTGAAATTTATCGCTAATGGCCGCAACATTCATTTCAGGGTTTTTAGAATATTGCATGGTAAAATTATTAATCCAAAAACAACGATTTTCTGATTGCAAAACGACAGTATAAGGTTGCTCGCCGATAACACGTAACCCCATATTTTCCAACATGGGTATTGCATCAGACAATGGTATTGTGCCGCTATCATTATAAAGTTTAAAACATAGCATGCCGGGTTCATGATGGGCTCGATAAAAACTCATTTCCAGCGGTGTTTCTTCAGTAATTTTTTCTAATAACTCTACGTCGAAAACGGCACTACGCGCAGAAAAACTTTCTCGATAATTCACTGAAAAAGCACGTCGGTATTTGACTAACAATTGAGTGGCTTTTTCTTCGCCAAAATATTCGATGATTTCATGACGAAAACTATCCTGCCAAGATTGCGCAACTTCTTCTAACTTTTTCTCAATGGCATGCACATCGTATTCAATCGGTTTTTTAGGATCAATACGAACAACATAGTGGGTAACCGCTAAAATAGACTGAGAAAAAGAAGTGCTAAAATTAACTTCAATGCCATGAAACGCCGCTAATAAAATATCATGCATTTGGTTTAATAGTTCAGTCGAAAAATTCTCACGTGGCATATACACTAAACAAGACATAAAACGGGCAAAAGAATCTTTACGAACAATTAAACGAATTCGGCGCCGTTCTTGCAATTGCATAATTTGCATCGCAATGTCATACAATTCATCAACGGTTGCATGAAATAAATCATCTCTCGGCAAACTAGACAAAACATGTAGCAAATCTTTTCCTGAATGAGAGCGCATCGGAAAACCTGATTTCTGAGCAATCGCTTCAACTTTTTTGCGTAAAAATGGGATATATTTTGGATTGCTGTTATAAACAGAGGATGTGAATAACCCAAGAAAACGCCGCTCTCCAATAATTTCGCCCTGACTATTAAAACGCTTAACGCCAATATAATCGGTATAAGTCGGTCGATGCACTGTAGAACGCGTATTGGTTTTTGAAACAATTAAAATTTGGCCTTTGTCTAAGGCAAGCGCACGAGCTTCAGGAGGCAATTCCGACAAACTGCGATGCACTTGGCTATTACTATCATCACGCAATACCCCTAAACTGGCGCCTTTGACCAAGCGTAATGTCAGTCCTTTATCCCGTTTAATCATTGTGTATTCACGATAGCCTAAAAAGGTGAAGTGATCTTTCAATAGCCATTCTAAAAAATCTTTGGTTTCATCAAGCTCATCTTGTGGAATGAGCATATTCGCTTGATCAATTTCTAAAAGTGTATCGCGCACTTTTGCCTGCATAGCAGGCCAATCTTCCACTGCCGCTTTGACATCACCTAACACACTCAGCAAATTATATTTCAATAGCTGTAACGCGTTAGGATTAGTCTGACGGTCAATTTCTATATAGATAGGTGATTCAAAAGTGCCACCTTTTACTTTAGGACCATAAGACAAGATATCAGTCACTTGACCCGCGGCATTACGAATGACGCGAATACCGCCGGTATGAATCATTAAATGTGAGTAGAGATTCAGACGATTTAATTGCATAGCAATCGTATCGATCAGAAATGGCATATCATCTGCAATAACCTCAATAATAGTATGAGGAGATTGCCAACCATCGATCTCTTGTTTTGGCGTAAACACATTTAAACAAATGGGATCATCAAGCTCGCGACTTTTTAATAACTGCCACTGGGAAGTGACCGCACCATACAAATCGACGACTGTTCGAGATTTCATATCATCTGCTGAAATATTCGAAAAAAATAACTTAATGAATTTTTGAAAAATCGCTAAGTCAGAATCTTTGTACTGTGTGTTAGCAAGTTGATGAATGTGAGAGAGAATACTTTGATTTAACTTATTGTTATTTGACACTTTTTTAGCCTTACACTGCATTGGATTAAAAGACTGTTATTAGTTGTGCGTAGGATATATCAGATAACTATGAGACAAAAGAAATATTTGCATAAAAACCTTGCATCTTACTTAACTATGATTTATCCTTCTTCCTTAAGTTTACATTATAGTCCGTTGTTTTTAAATGAAAAAAATTATTAACAGATTGATTCTTAAGGATTCCTAGTATCCATAAGCAATTTCATGATACGATTGTGAGCAATTGGCCATAGCAAAAAAGGTCAATATCTCAATCAACAAATGAGGATATATTATGCGAGTTTTACTGGTTGAAGATGATGAATTATTAGGCGACGGTCTCTGTACAGGTCTTAAATACTATTCCTACACAGTGGACTGGGTCCGTGATGGTCAACATGCACTCGATGCATTACAAGCACGCAACGAAAGCTTCGATACTGTTGTCTTAGATTTAGGATTACCCAATTTGTCCGGGCTGGACGTCCTAAGAAGTGTCCGTAATAACAATATTAATGTCCCTGTCCTCATTCTAACAGCGCGCGAATCTATTGAAGACCGTGTTAAAGGGTTAGATGCTGGCGCAGACGACTATCTGACCAAACCTTTTAAACTTGAAGAATTGACTGCCCGTATGCGCGCTTTACAACGCCGTTCTAAAGCACGTGCAACACCAACCATCCGATATGGTGAAATCACACTTGATCCTGCTTCTCATATGATTTATCAAGACAATGAACAAATCCTGATTTCAAGACGTGAATTTGCATTACTGCAAAAATTACTTGAAAATGCCGGACGTGTGATTTCTCGTGAACAACTCAACCAAACTTTATATGGCTGGGGCGAAAGCATTGATAGCAATGCACTTGAAGTGCATATTCACAATCTTCGCAAGCGTTTTGGCTCTAAACTTATCCGTACCATTCGTGGTGTGGGTTATATGGCTGAAAAAATCGAGCAGTAAATTTAATGCATGACGAGGGAGTTCATAAAAACTTCCTCGCCATGATCTGAGCACCCAAATTTAAGGTATCAGCTAGTATGACACCCTCCATACGCGCCTATTTACTTATTAATTTACTACTGAGCGTCACACTCATCACCTCAATTGCTATTATTGGCAACCTGTTTCTCGAACATAAAGATATTCAAACTCAACTCGACAGCCAACTACTGCGTTCTGCATTACAAATTCAAGCGTTATTTAGTGATGGCATGCAAAATCGTAATATCTCTTTAGTGCAAAAAAACATTAGTGATTCTATGAAGCCCGAAGTACAACTCAACAAAGCTTCTCAGCAGCTTATTAAAGCTTCAAAAAACTACCATGACAAAATGAGCTTTCAATTATGGGATGAAAACGGCAAACTCATTCTTCATTCCAAAGCAACACCCACGGTACCCTTATCAGACGGCAAAACTGGTTTATCAACTCGGTGGATTAACAGCGAATCATGGCGAGTAATGACCACTTTCAATAAACAAAACCAACTCACCCTGATGGTGGCAGAACGTTCTGACTTTCGACAAGAACTTGAAAACCAACTCACTCAAGATTCTATTTTTATTATGCTGCTAACGTATCCCTTTTTAGGCGTCATGATTTGGATTATTGTCGGACGCGGGTTAGCCATTTTACGCAAAGTAGCTGAAGAGGTGAGTCATCGTAAACCTAATTACCTAGAACCCGTGAATGTTGAAGTGGTGCCCACAGAAATCGAACCTCTGGTTCGAGAGCTTAATCATTTATTTAGCCGATTAAAAGGCGCTTTCGAACGTGAAAAACGTTTTGCAGCAGATGCCGCTCACGAACTCAGAACGCCACTGGCCGCCATTAGCTCACAAGTCCAAGTGGCTTTGCATGCTGAGTCCATGAGTGAAATAAAAAATGCTATGGAAAAAGTATTAAAAGGTGTTGACCGATCAACGCATGTGGTACAACAATTGCTCACTATGTCACGCATGGTACCCGATGCAGGCCTCGAAAAACCCCACCCCGTTAATCTGCAAAAACAAGCTGCTGAAATTATTATGTCTTTAGTGCCACTGGCTATAGAAAAAAATATCGAAGTGGGGCTGGAAACAGATGAGTCTCAACCTATCACCATTTTAGGTAACGGCACTTCTATTGGCATCTTAATTCGAAACTTAGTCGATAATGCTATTCGCTATACACCCGAAGGCGGTGAAGTGACCGTAAAAATTGAATATGATAAAAATCAGCGCAAAGCCCTGCTCCGCGTTATTGATACAGGCCCCGGCATTCCTGAAGAGCTAAGGGAACGAGTATTTGAAAGATTTTTCAGGGTTGTCGGCACCAACACCAAAGGCTCGGGTTTAGGTTTAAGTATTGCGGCGCAAATCGTAAAACTGCATAAAGCAAAACTAGAATTGCATACACCTGAAAGCGGTAGCGGTTTAGAAGTGAGGGTGTATTTCGAATAACACCGTTTAAACCCTAATCAGTCACCATGAAATTCCTTATAAATCGCCGATGCCAATGCATCACTGATCCCTTCAACTCTCGCAATTTCATCTCGACTCGCACTCTTCAACCGCTGCAATCCCCCAAAATGGGCCAACAATTGTCGCCGTCTCTTTGGTCCTACACCAGGAATAGTCTCTAAAACAGAGGTCGTGCGCTTTTTCACCTGCTGCGCTCGATGTGCCGTAATGGCAAATCGATGCGCTTCATCTCTCACAAATTGCAATACACGCATTCCTTCATGATTAAAGTGCAAGCTCACCGACTGCCCCTCTTGCCAAGATAATAAACGATCATTTTTTGCTTTACGTTGATCACCTTTATAAATACTCAGCAACAACACTTGTGTAATATTTAATTCAGCCAAAACCTCAGCTGCCACTTTAATTTGCCCTTTACCTCCATCGATGAGGATTACATCTGGCAACACCGCTTTATTTTCGATGACTTTTTTATAACGACGCGTTAACACTTGTTTGATAGAAGCATAATCATCGCCTCCCGTAATATCTTTAATATTATAACGTCGATAATCTGACTTAAGCGCACCCTCAGGCGTACACACCACACAAGATGCTACAGTCGATTCACCCAGCGTATGGCTGACATCAAAACATTCAATCCGATTCACTTCTGCCGGTAATTGCAGCATTTTTTGTAGCGCTGAAAATTGTTCACTAAAACTATCTTTCTCCAACAATTCTTGCTGCAAACTATATTTTGCATTGATAGCAGCAAGCTTTAACCATTTACCTTGATAGCCTCGCGTAGATTGTGTGATTTGAATTTTATGCTTTAAAGCCGACATCAAAGCGTTTTCTAGCCAGGTTTTATTCGGCACAGTTTCATTCAAAACCACTTTGCTTGGTAAACTGTCATAATGCGTGAGTAATAAATAATATTGCGGGATAAACTGCTCAAGCGCTTCTCCTAAACTAACTGATTTCGGAACATCGGGCTGAAAAATTTTTTTTGATAAAAGTTTGCCAGAACGAATTTGCAAAACACAAACCACAGCAATACTTTGCTCATGTATGATAGCCAGTACATCGACATCCCCTTCCCCCACACTCATTGTTTGCTGATTTTGAATTTGTCGCAATTGCACAATTTGATCCCGGAAAAAAGCAGCACGTTCATATTCCTGTTTTTTAGCAGCAATCTGCATTTTATCGGTGAGATCCGCTACAATCACTTCACTTTTTCCCTGTAAAAATAAGCGTACTTGTTCGACTTGTTTCGCATAGTCCTTCTGATTAATTTTATTAACACAAGGCGCGGTACAACGATTGATTTGATACTGCAAACATGGACGCGACCGATGCCGAAAAAAACTATCACTGCATTGGCGCAATTTAAACATTTTTTGTAAAAACGTGATGGTTTCTCGCACAATACTCGCCGAAGCAAAGGGTCCATAATATTCCCCCATTTTTTTTCTGGGACCTCGATAAACGTCCAAGCGTGGAAACACATCTTGAGTTGATAAATAAATATAAGGATAGGATTTATCATCACGCAACAGCACATTATATTTAGGGGCATACTGTTTAATGAGATTGGCTTCTAGTAGCAAAGCTTCATTTTCAGTTTCAGTAATAGTCGTTTTGATGTCAGTTACATGCGACATTAATGCTTTGGTTTTGAGTGAACTTACATTTTTTTGAAAATAAGTTTTGAGGCGATTGTAAAGATTTTTGGCTTTACCCACATATAAAATTTTGCCGGCATCATTATACATGACATAGACACCGGGCTGAGTAGGAAATGATTTGATTTTATTTGAATTCATGAAAGGTAGTGTATCAAAGCCGTTAGGGGATGCACTAGGGCGTGTTTACAATTCTAGAATATTGGCGCTATCGAATTAATTTTCTGCGTTGCTCACATAAGCCAAATATGCCGTGTTCCGCTACTCAAAAATTTATCGCCTATGGTAAATACGCACTACTATCAATACGGCCTAAAACGCTCTAAGGCTCCGCCGCATCACTTTTTTTGGGCGTTTCAATTTCGTCTTGCTCAATCAAACCATGCTTCAGTGCAAGCAGCGTTAATTCAACATCGCTAGTGACATTCAATTTTTCAAAGATACGGTAACGATAGCTATTCACTGTTTTAGGAGAGAGGCATAATTTCGCGGCAATTTCTTGCACTTTAATGCCCTTGGTGATCATCAACATGACCTGCAATTCACGTTCGGACAAAATTTCAAACGGTGAGTCTTCAGTATCACTCAGATGTTTAAACGCCAATCGGCTGGCAATTTCAGGACTAATATAACGTTGCCCCGCGTGCACGGCGCGAATGGCCTGCACCATTTCATCCATGCTGGCCCCTTTAGTCAAATAACCTGCAGCCCCCGCTTGCAGCAAGCGCGCAGGGTAAATGTCATTATTACAAATAGTAACAATCAGAACTTTGATATCAGGATTTAAACGAAGTAGTTTGCGTGTCGCTTCAAATCCACCAATGCCTGGCATTTTAACATCCATCAAAACAACATCGGGATTCAGTGTACGACCTAACTTGACAGCATCTTCACCGGAACTAGCTTCACCGACAACTTTAATACCAGACACACTGCTTAATATCATTCTGATACCTGTGCGTACAAGATCATGATCATCGACTAGTAAAACATTTATCACGTATAAACTGCGTCAAGTTTTGGCGGAGAGGCAGGGATTCGAACCCTGGGAGGGGGTTGCCCTCAACGGTTTTCAAGACCGCCGCTTTCGACCGCTCAGCCACCTCTCCGGGATCCTGAGCTGGCTTAACATAGCCATGCGAAGGCGGGGATTATAGCCTAGCTTTATCGCAAAAGAGAAGAGGGTTATGAGCATTTGTGCGAAATTATACCTGCGAAATTATACCTCTTGCTCTAACACCCCATTCTGCTATCATACAACCCATTCTTTTTCAATCTCGTCAAAGGAGAAAAATATGCGCTACAACCAATCCTCTAGCGTTATAAAAACGATTACTAACACACAAAGCTTATCTATTTTACGTAAAACTTATCTACTTCTCAGCATCAACTTATTTTTCAGTGCACTCATGGCACTGTGGTCGATGCGCTTAAATACCCAGCCTAACTTCATCTTCTTTTTAATAGCCATATTCGCTCTACCCATGCTAGCCATGAAATTTAGGGACAGCGCCTGGGGACTTGTTGCTACTTTTGCCTATACCGGCACCCTGGGTTTCTTTATTGGACCACTACTTAACCACGTCATTGCCAACAGCGGCCCACAAGTTGTCTCAACCGCTCTGGGTGCAACAGCGACAATCTTCTTAACCCTTTCAGCTTATACTTTAGTGAGCAAAAAAAACTTTAGTTATCTTGGTGGGCTTTTATCAGTGGGCATTTTAATTGCTTTTATGGCTGGAATTGGCGCCATGATTTTTCAATTACCCATGTTGCAACTCGGTGTATCTGCCGCCTTCGCTCTGCTGTCATCAGGTTACATACTTTATATGACCAGCGCACTTATTAACGGTGGTGAAACTAGCTATGTCGTTGCAACCATTTCCTTATTTGCTTCGATTATGAATTTATTCATCAGCTTACTAAATATTCTGTCATTCTTTGGTGGTGGCGGTAATCGCAACTAACCCCTTTACATTAAGTAATTCTCGGAGAGTGTTTGAATCTCACGCAATTTTCAGCTTTAAGGCAAAGTTGGACGATCTTTTACTGAAAAAAGCGCCGTGTACTTTGGCGTACATGAGCGTTTTTTGAAGCAAAAGATCGTCCAAGATTGCCCAAAGATGGAAATTTTTTGTTCGCCGGGAATTGCTGTCTAACTTTATTGAAAAACGCCACTTATGTGGCGTTTTTTTAGTCAATCCTATTGACATACCATGCCAAAATGATAATAATGTACGCATCGTACGGAATGTGTATTGCGAAGACATATCCACGAGGATGAGCCTCTACGCAAATCGGATCAGGACAAATTCTCTGAAACGAGGTACAGGTATGAAAAAATTAGTTACCACTTTAAGCACCATTATTGCTATTACCACTATTGGAGCAGCGGATTATTTTTACGACAAAAATAACCAACTAAAACAAAGGATTAACAAAACAACCGCATCTCTTGCTACACAAAAAAAACAACCTATAACCCCAAGCAGTCAATCACGCCTCTTGGCCAAGAACATCCACACAAAAAACAATAATAATCAATCAGTTGAAATAAAATCTTCATTAACGCTTGTCAATCTGAAGAAAACCACTCACCAATACACTCAGAAAATGACTAAAACTTTTACCAAGGATTTTGCGATAGCTAAGAACACTGTCAATCATATTGTTGATGAAATACGACAGGCCACACCGCCAGTCATCAGTCAACCCACGACGATCACAAAATCGACTCAAACTGCTTCCAATCAAGTCACTCCAACGACTTCAAGCTTCGCACAATCTAATAGTGACAACGCTTCCATATTAAAAACGAAGTCCATCCAGCCCCTGACAAGCAATTTTAATATTGCTGGCATCAACCCACAGGCACTGAAACTTGGCATGAATGCTTATAACAAACTCAAAGCTGAAGGCAAAGTCAATGGACACTAT
>Ga0155588_1081_pt1 | contig 13038 bp, 14 predicted proteins | sample RifCSPhighO2_12_FD_107245 | JGI IMG/M metagenome (GOLD analysis project Ga0155588, IMG submission 107245) | Gammaproteobacteria bacterium RIFCSPHIGHO2_12_FULL_41_15
AAGAAAGTTTTAACGGCAACTTTGACCATTTTAAAAACTAACACAACCCAATTGAGCTAAACCCAATCCACTCAATCAAAAATTCCCCCTTACTCATCTAAATAAAATACTAACCATCGAAACCATTTAGATGAGATGGGTATGTCGATTCCTACAAAACGCTGTTGTCACTGTCGTCATACATTCAAACGTTCTTCTGGTTTTTGCAGTTTTTTGTGCTCAGGATCTACTCACCAACCGCGAACCACCATCTACAGAAATCACAGCCCCCGTCATTTGTGGATGCAGGGTCACAAAGTGGATCGCTTCAGCAATTTCAATCGGGATAGCCAAGCGTTTCAAGGGAGACGCATTTGCCCAATCTTGCAAAGTTTCACGAGAAGTCTCCCCATAAAGCGGGGTCTCGGTCAACCCAGGAGAAATCGCATTGATACGCAGAGGTGCCAATTCCACAGCTAGGCTTTCAACCAACACATTAATCGCTGTACTGGTTGCAGCCAAAAAAGTAATTGGAGCACCACGCTTGTCGGCCGCAGCACCTGATACGACAGTAATAGATTTTAGATTTTTAGAATACTGAGCAGCATAATGAATAATATTGGTAATCCCCCAAAATTTATCAAAGCTTTTTCTGGCATCAATTAAATCTATAGACAAAAAGGGTCCCATCGCAAGCGGCGTAGTTGCCGTAATGATGATCGAATCAAAATCAGACCAGACCTCAAAAAAAGATTTGACGTTGTTGTCATCCAAAAAATCTAAACTGATCGCATTAACCCCTGCTAAATTGAGCTTATCTGCGTGACGGCTGGCGATAGTCACTTTGTGGTTATTTTTGAAAAATAACTCTACAGTCGCAAGGCCTATTCCAGATGAGCCGCCAACGATTAATATGTTTGACATGATCACACCTCTTTTTTTAAATTAAGTACAGTTTTTAAGTCAAAATAATAAGCACAGGCAAGGCGCCGAGCGCAAAAAAAACTAACATGTTGTTTTATACTAATTTTTTATTGCCTGTGTGAATATCCAAAAAGAATGATACTGTAATAAAACAACTCAAGGATCCGTTAAAATAACGGAGAGGAGCCTTCTACTGTGATACTACACAAAAATCATTTTTTCATGACAACCAGTGAGCAGATTGATGAGATTATTCAACCGTTGAAAACCCATTTTGGATTGACAAGTTTTGTTTATCTAAAAAGTTTTAACGAGGGTTCTGAGATTCGTCTTTCAAATCAGCCAGAATGGCTCGCCTATTTCTACGAGTATGAACTGTATAAATTCAGCTTGTTTGAAAGGCATCCTTCGGAATATATAAAAACTTATGTCGTATGGGCAGGTTTAGAAATTTACAAGACCGTTCTTGAGAAAGCTCGCTTGTTCAATATTGATCACGGCATTACTTTTATTGAACCTTGTGCTGATGGCTGTGAATTTTTTTTCCTTGGCACTGAGTCAGACCGTGCGAACGTGATGCCAAAATATTTAGCCAATCTCGATTTACTGAAACGCTTTCTTGATTATTTTCGTGAAAAAGCAGCAGCTCTGCTTAATGAAGCCCAAAAACACAAAATCACAATATCCGGAAAATTCGAAACCGCTCCAAAATTATTCTGTCTAAAAGAATTAAATAGCTCTGAATTTTTAGGTGCACCGGATCTTGTTGAGTTTACAGCCAGAGAATTGGAGTGCATGCGTCTTTTAGCAAAAGGTTATACGCAAAAAATGATCGCACAAGAACTGAATATTTCAGTTCGCACAGTTGAAACACATCTCAATCATGTCAAAGATAAAACGCATACCCGCTCTCGTGGAGAACTGGCTCAATATCTACTAAAGTTGCCTTTGTAGCTATGGCCCGCATTTGTGATCAACGAGCACTTCGTCAATTGCTCGCTTGGCGATATCTGCAAATGCGGGATTGCTTATGCGGTAGTAAGGTAACGCTCTTTTGTTTGTCCAACATGAATCCAATTCAAAGCTAATGTATGAGGGGCCATAAATAAATTGAGCCAATTCAAAAGTATTAATTATTGGTTTATTAGCAATATGACGCATGAGATAATAGGTCCCGTCTAAGTCGCTGAAGATAACCTTCATGTACTGCTCGTTTGATAATCGCCTTTTTAGCATCTTCAGTACCAATCAGCGTAGCCTTTAACTCAGTGCCGCAGATGAAATAGTGAGGCCAATTGACGAGTTGTTGAAAAAAGTTTGAGTTCATAGCAATTTTGTCAATCCGTCATCTGCGCTAATTGCTGTGATGACTGAATTAATTCATGTTGACTAATCACGCCAATAATATCGCCGGGCATTTCAGAGTTTGGACGAGAGCTAACCAATGCAACCTGACTGTTTCGATCTCGCATATTTCGCAGTAAATTCGACCAAGTCATGGAAGCGGGTACGATAATATAATTGAGATCGATAAGTTTTTGTGGATCCACATCAGCCATTAAATAGTTAAGTTCACGACGAATGACACCGGTAATTTTACCTTCATGGGTGACAACAGCGCATTGTGGTGTGCTGACCCCTTTTTGTGATTGTGTCCACTCACTGATATGTTGCTGATCAATAGTGGCAAACTGTTTTTGCATAATATGAGTGGCACGTTTAGAAGGAGATAAGGCTGCTTGCAAACCTTTGGGTAATAACTGTCCACGTCGATACAGTTTTAAAGTGTAAATACTTTCGTTGGTAATTGAAACGCGAACGGCATAAGCAATGGCAACCGATAAAATAATGGGAAGGATGTCGGCATAGTCGCGCGTTTGTTCGAAGGTCATTGTGATGGCAGTCAGTACCGCACCCGTGCTACCGCCAACCAGTGCAGCCATGCCAGCGACTGCAAACAAAGGTGCAGGTAGATGCAAAGCCGGGAACATGACATTTAATAAATTGGCAAAACCTGCACCCAATGTGGCGCCCAAAAATAGAGCGGGTGAAAACACGCCGCCAGAAGCACCAGATCCTAGCGTTAAACAAGTTGCCAATAATTTGCAGGCAAATAACAAGAACAAAAATTCAGGGTGAGTAAGGACGTCGCGTAGTATATCCATGATAGTGGCATAACCGACACCCGCCACATAATAATAATTTGTAAAAGTCATAAACAGAAATAGCATAAGACCTAGCAATAACATGCCGGTTGCATGACGCCAGTAGGGATTTTTTATGTACTGATTGAATTGATCTTCAAACCAATAGATAGAATGAATAAATAAAGCGGCCGCACCACCGGCAAGAATACCAAAGGGAATAAATAAAGCGATGGTTTCAAGACTTAATGCGTGTGTTAATGGCATGCCAAGTGAGGGAACAAAAAATGAAGGTGTGATCCCAACAAACATTTGGCTAATAATAGTGGCGGTGACCGTTGCGGCAGCCACAATGGCAACGTTGACAGCACTGCTAGTGACTAATAGTAGCTCGATGGCGAAGACAAGTCCGCCGATAGGCGCATTAAAAGTAGCGGCGATGCCTCCTGCAGCCCCTGCGGCTATTAATACGGTGAGTTGGCGTGTGGTTAATTTTGTCATTTGCCCTAATAGAGATCCAAAAGCTGAGCCGATTTGAATGATGGGCCCCTCACGTCCAACCGATCCGCCGGTGCCAATCGAAATAGAAGAGGTAATGGCTTTAATGAAAGCCACCATGGGACGAATTTTTCCATCCCTATAATAAATAGCATTCATGACTTCAGGGACACCATGTCCGCGTGCTTCGGGGCAAAATTTTTGAGTCAACCATGTCACCAAAAAACTACCCATGACAGGGACTAAAATAATTGCCGCACCCCATCGGCTGGGTGTGGGATGGTAGTTGGGATCGAACATGAAATTAAATTTGCCATCAAAACTTAAGTTGTGCACTAGACCTATCATGCCTCTAAATACAATAGAGCCAAGGCCTGCAATGGTACCGATTGAAATGGCGAGTAAAAAAAGCCAGTAGACACTAAGATTTTTGTCGTTTGAGTTTGTGGTTTTCATGATGGTTATGAGTGCTCTGATGTGAAAGTTTGTCCCAAATACATTAGCAATTCGTCTGCTCCGAAATTTTTTTGACAATAACTAATATAATGGTCCGGCCGAATAAGATACACCGCATTGACATTAATGTGTAATTTTTTGTTGAGAAGTCGTCGAGTTGTTTGTATGACATTGTTTTTTTGCGGTAGTTTTTTAATGGTACTGATGATCACAGGCGTGATTAGGTTTTTATATTGACTGCAAATGGAGCTGCTTAAAATAACCGCTTGTTTTTCAGCCGTCGTATTGAATAAAAAAATGAGGAGAGTGTGTCGGTGCGGCTCAAGTAAGCTAAACATAAACTGTTGACGTTTAAGTGCGATGTTAGGTAATCGACAACCCGGCTTGGGTGCACGTAAACTAATGCGATGGGTATAGTCGATGATAGTGCTATCTTTATATTCATAATCTAATTGAGCAATATGATTCACAATTTTGTGTTGCAGCGATTGAAAGCGATTAACCATTTTAAAGGCCAAGGTTTTTAACCAGATCACCATAGCATTTTGATTGGCAATCAAATGTGTGGCGCGATCAGTCATTTTCACAATCTCGGCAGCGACGGGTTTACGTTCTGCACTATAGCTGGCTAATATTTTTTGATGACTGTGTCCTTTTATCACCAGTGCTAATTTCCAGATGAGATTAAAGGCATCTTGCAAGCCAGTATTCATCCCCTGTCCACCGGCGGGTGAATGAATATGTGCGGCATCTCCTAACATAAAAATACGCTCTTTTTGAAAAGCGGCACTCATTTTGCTGTGAATCCAAAAGAAGGAATGCCAGTGAATTTTATCGATGGTGTTAAAGCCAGCGAGTCTGTTTTGACAAACGTACCTGACTGTTTCAAGAGGGACGGTTTCTTTTTGATATAGCGAGTGGTCTTCGGGGATATTGATAATAAAGCGCACGTTACCCGTGGGCAGTGGCACCATAAATAGAATTTCTTTATCGTTAAACTCGGCACGAATTTTATGTTGAGAGATATTGCGTTTGAAAGTGAGGTCGGCTAATAAAAATTGTTGGTCAAAATCATTACCAGGAAAATCGATATCTGCCATACCACGCACACTGCTATGTGCGCCATCGCAAGCTAATACATAGTTAGCAGTGAATTTTTCGCGTTCACTGTTTGGCTTTTCAATGACAGCTTCTACATGATCTGCAAAAGGATAAATAGCCATTAGGGTTGTATCGCGCTCCACTTTATGATGTAGGGAGAGTAGATTTTCAATTAAAATTTTTTCACTACGATTTTGTGGAATGCTAAGCAAGTAGTTAAACTCGCTGTCGATCGTTTTAAAATGAATTTCTGCTAAAAGCTTTTTGCCTCGATAAATATCACCGTATTCAATACGTAGGCCCGCTTTTAAAAATAGTTGGCTCAAGTTTAAAGACTGTAAGGCCTCAAGACTTCGAGCATGGACGGCGGCTGCATTGCTATAAAGGGTGGCGCGAGATTTTTTATCAATAATACGAAAGTCGATGCCGTGAGCGGCGAGCAAGTTGGCCGCCATGAGTCCGGTGGGGCCGGCGCCGACAATTAAAACGGAAACGTTTTGATTCATGGAGTGTCCTTAAGAGACAAATGCTTGCGGTGATTGGTTAGATTTTGCTATCTTTGCGGCCCCAATCTTAAACGAGTGCTCTGTATGTTTCAAATATCTGCTCACGATGATTTTGTTGTCTACTCTATTGGTAATAAAGATGGATCAGTGCAAGCGAGTTTTGTACCCGAGTTAGGTGGCGTGATGAGTTCACTTATTTGCTTGGGTCAAGATGGCCCCCGTGAGCTTTTATACCACAACGATTTTTTTTGGCAGCGAAATAATGATGACTTGGCGGGTGGTATGCCGTTTTTATTTCCGGTGTGTGCAAGGTTGTCTCGCAATAACCAGTTAGGTGTTTATAGTTATAATGGTCAATATTATGAATTGCCTATTCATGGTTTTAGTTGGCAGTTGCCCTGGGAAGTGTTAGAGCATTCCGAGGGTTTATTAGTGATGCAGTTGCAATTTAACGAATCTACGCTGAAACAGTTTCCTTTTGATTTTGCGGTCACATTAGAATATCAAATTGAAGATCAGCAGTTATTTTGTCATCAGACATATGAAAATAAAGGTGGCGAAGCGATGCCTTATTATGCTGGGTTTCATCCTTATTTTTTAGTGGAAGAGAGTAAAGATCAAATTAAAATTAATTATGAACCGATTGAGCGCTGGCAATATAATCGATCGTTGACCGATTTAGTGGGACGTTTGCCTGTATTTGATTTGCCGTCTACGCTCAGCAACGCTGATTTAAATGAACAGTTAACGCGTGTGGCTGATAACAAAACAGTAATCATGACGTATCCCAATGGTGACATTTTAGAAGTGGAAGCGCAGGGCGTGGAAAATCCAGATTTATTTCCTTTTGTGCAGCTATATACCAAACCGGGGAAACCATTTTTTTGTATTGAACCTTGGATGGGGTATCCCAATGCGTTGAATGCGATGAAAGGGGTGCGTTGGTTGGCAGCGGGTCAAGCGGAGCGTGGATTATTGAGAATATCGCTTGGAAAATAAAAAATGGATTTTTCAAGTATCAAAATTGTCTTAATTCATACAACTCATCCTGGTAATATTGGCGCGACTGCGCGTGCGATGAAAAACATGGGATTTTCTGAATTGGCTTTGGTGCAACCCAATCATTTCCCGAGTCATGAATGTACGGTGCGTGCTGCAGGTGCTGATGAAATTTTGCAGCAGGTCTCTTGCATGACACATTGGCAGAAGCGATTGCAGATTGTGAATTAGTGTTTGGCACCAGCGCGCGTCATCGAAAGTTGGCAATTGAGAATTTAAATCCGCGTGAATTGTCAGACAAAATAATAGGGAGTCCTCTCAAAGTCGCTATTGTATTTGGTCGTGAACGCTCAGGTTTGACTAATGAAGAGCTGGCGTTGTGTCATTATCATATTCATATTCCTACCGTTGAAAATTTTTCGTCGTTAAATTTGTCACAAGCGGTGCAAGTCATTTGTTATGAGTTGCGTATGTCAGCCTTGTTGGCGACAAATAGTTTGCCTCAAGACAAACAGGTTTTTCACGATTTGGCCAGTCAGGATGAGATGGAATTTTTTTATGCGCATTTAGAGTCTACAATGCGTGAGGTTGGTTTTTTGAAGTTGGATCATCCTAAAAAAATGCTGCAAAGATTGCGCAGATTGTTTAATCGGGTGCAACTGGAAAAAGTAGAAGTGAATATTCTACGTGGTTTTTTGACACGGATTAATCGTCAGAGTTAAAACTCATCCCATAAATCACTGTGTTTTGCTTCATGCTTCGGTTGAAGCTGATCACGTTTTTTATAAATTTCTTTATACTTGTTGATTTCAGCTTGTTGCGCTGCGCTGTTTTTATGTGTTGCATCAAATTTTGCTAATGATTTGTCAATGTCACTGACATAAAATTTATCAATACTTTTCATCATCTGCTACAATGCCTCGCTTTTCATTTTGACGGCATTTTAAATTGAATGGGGCGGAATTGCTATGGAAATTTTATCACTTAATATTCCTGGTTTGACGTTTGCCGATTTGCAGACCGCAGAAGGCTTGGCGCGGCTAGATCAGCAGTTTCTGAATGAACTGCCGACCTCTCTGACGCAACAGCTGCAGCAGTTTCGAGAACGCAAATTGGCATTATCGAATAAAGATCAGAGTCTTTGGTTAATTGAACTTGCCATTCATCTTGAAACTTTTATGGCTGAGCTTTTTCCCATTCAAGCAGCCGTTGCCAAACTGCGCGCTTCTATTTTAGCGAATGATCCCATTTTTGCGTTTAAAAAACATTTTGTTTTGCGTGAAGCCAAGCGGCAGTTGAAAAAAATTGACGAAATGCCGAGTTTTGCCAAGTTAGATGCCTGGTTAAAAGTTGCTGCAAAAGCCTGGTTTGAAAAAACAAAAGATCCAGAATTGGCGGTGGCTAAGTTTGCGGTGCATTGTTTAGCTGAGCAAGATCAAGTTTCGCAAGATCAATTAATTGCTTGGTGTGCGCGAGTGATGACGGATCCCGCAGCGTTAGCGACTGTAGCAGACTGGGTGAGCTTTGCACTACCCAAACCAGTTGATCATCAGCATCTGGTTCCTGTCAAAATGAATCAAACTGATTCGCTGCAACGCCTTGAGATTGATCATGACGCTTTTCGTCAGCGAGAGGGTTTTCATCTCACTGACAAACGTATGACGCGTCGACAAGCACTCGATGAAATGCATTATTGTGTTTATTGTCATAAAAATGAGGGCGATTTTTGTTCGAAAGGTTTTCCAGTGAAGCGTAGTCAACCTGAATTGGGTTTCAAAAAAAGCCCTTTGGGAGAAGTGTTAACAGGTTGTCCGTTGGAAGAAAAAATTTCTGAAATGCAAACTCTGAAGAAAGAAGGTTTTAGTATTGCAGCGCTAGCGATGGTGATGGTTGATAATCCCATGTGTCCAGCAACGGGACATCGAATTTGTAATGACTGTATGAAAGCCTGCATTTATCAAAAACAAGATCCTGTCGATATTCCGCAAGCAGAAACTCGAGTGCTGACGGATATATTGGATTTGCCTTGGGGTGTTGAAATTTATGATTTGCTGACTAAATGGAATCCATTGCGAAATGATCAATGGTTATTACAGCCGTATTCCGGTAAAAAAGTGCTGGTCATGGGAATGGGGCCGGCGGGTTTTACAATGGCGCATCATTTAACCATGGCAGGTTGTGCGGTATTGGGTGTGGATGGTTTGAAAATTGAGGCGTTACCAGACACTTTTATTCGTCAACCGGTGCGTTCTTTTGACAAGATGAAAGAAGATTTAGCGGATCGTGTGATGGCTGGGTTCGGTGGTGTGGCGGAATATGGTATTACGGTGCGCTGGGATAAAAATTTTCTCAAGCTTATTTATTTAACTTTGATGCGACGTCGTTATTTTCAGGTGGCGGGGAATGTGCGTTTTGGTGGCACTTTAATGGTGGATAGCGTTTGGCGGTTAGGGTTTGATCATCTGACTTTGGCAGTTGGTGCAGGCTTACCGCGTGAGTTACCTATCCCTGGCAGCATGGCGCCTGGGATGCGTCAGGCCAATGATTTTTTGATGGCATTGCAATTAACCGGCGCGGCTTTGCAAAATAGTTTGGCGAATTTACAGTTGCGATTACCGGTTGTGGTGGTGGGAGGAGGATTGACAGGGGTTGATGCGGCGACTGAAGCGCAGGCCTATTATCTCATTCAAATCGAAAAAGTATTGTGTCGTTATGAAGCCATAAGCCAAAGTGTTGGTGAGGCGCGTTTACGTCAGCAGTTCAGTGAGGCAGATCTACAAATTTTAGAAGAAATGTTGCAGCATGGACGTTTGCTGAGAGAAGAGCGTGCTTTGGCAGCGGCAGAAGCGCGTCAACCTAATGTTATTCGTTTATTGCGACGTTTTGGGGGTGTGACGATTGCTTATCGTCGCAGCATGCAAGAATCTCCTGCTTATATACGCAACCATGAGGAATTATGTAAAGCGTTGGAAGAAGGCTTGTATTACGCCGAAGGACTTGAGCCTAAAAAAGTATTGCTGGATCAGTTTGGTCGAGTGCAGGGGCTTTGTTGTCGCGTTAGAGTGCAGGATGCAGCAGGGCAGTGGATTCTCAGTGACAATGAGCAGGTGCTGCCAGCGCGATCTATTTTAGTGGCGACAGGTGCCAAACCGAATATTGCTTATGAATATGAGCATCGTGGTACGTTCGAGAGAGTGGGGCACAGTGCGTATCAAACTTTTACGAATGTTGAGGGTCAGTTGCAAGCCCGCTCTATAGAAGGCCACTGTAAGACGGAGGATTTTGGTGCTTTTACCAGCTATCAACAAGAGGATAAGCGTGTGTCTTTTATTGGAGACACACATCCCATTTTTCATGGCAGTGTGGTGAAAGCGATTGCGGCAGCTAAGCGTGTTTATCCTGCTGTTTTAGAGGTTTTAGCTTCTGTTGAATCAAAGCAAGAGGATTACGTTAGATTTGCAAATCATATTGCGGACCAATTTAAATCAACTGTCGTGAGAGTTGAGCGATTAACGCCAGAGATGGTTCATTTAGTTGTGCGTTCGCCATTGGCGGCGCGTCAATTTCAACCGGCGCAATTATATCGTTTGCAGAATTACAGATGTCATGCTCAGCGTGTGGATCATACTTTATTGCAATCAGAGGCGTTAGCATTGATTGCAGCGCCTGTGGAGGGTGAACCTGATCTGTTGTCTTTTATTATTAAAGAGCAGGGCGTTAGTTTGAGATTAATGGTAGGCATGCAAGCGGGGCAAGAGATTGCTGTCATGGGACCAACGGGAGCGAGGTGTCATATTGATCAAGGCACGAATGATTCTATTTTGATTATGGGAGATTGGTTGGCCATTGTTTATTTGCGTTCGGTGGCGCCGGCATTCAAGGCAGCGGGTTATCGAATTATGTTAGCAGTTGAGTTAGCGAGTCTGACTTCCATTTTTTGTCAAAAAGAGATTGAAGCTTTGGCAGATGTTGTGCTTTGGAATATTAAAAGTGGTGAATCGTTTAAGGATTGTCGAGCGAGTGATTATGTGGTGTCAGGGGATTGGGGCGTGGTCTTATCTGATTATGCAGCAGGCAAAATGGACGCTAGTGATGGTCCACAGATTGCTTTACAGCAATTACGTCGAGTGTATGTCATGGGTTCTCCTTGTTTGTTGAAACAAGTCAAACAAGCAAGACAAAAAGATTGGCAACAGGTTTTTGCAAAAGACACGCAATTTATTGCGTCGGTGCATGGACCGATGCAATGTATGTTAAAAGGTGTGTGTGCGCAGTGTTTGCAGTGGCAAATTGATCCGACAACGGGTGAAAGAACAAAAGCCGTTTATGCTTGTTCTTGGCAGGATCAACCAATGGAAATAATCGATATAGATAATATTACTGAGCGTTTGTCACAAAATTCTATGCTGGAGACTTTATCGAGCTTGTGGTTAGACACGTTATTGGGCACAGGTGATTGGCGTCAATAATTGCGCAGGTCCTTAGCTTGCGATTTTTATGCGATTTGCGTTAAAGTTTTTTGTATACTGCGCGTGTTCACAAAACGATGAATTATCCTAGAATCAGCAGTTGAAGGCGTAGCGAGAAAGCTTAAGATGCTGAAGATAGGAATTTTTCTTGGACTTTTTATAGAAATAAATCTCAATGGAGCAAGTTAATTATGTTTCAACAAATTGATCACGAAGATACTCAACAGCTCATTAATTCTGCTGAATTAGTTATTATTGATGTGCGTGATCGGGAGTCATTTGAGAGGGGCCATATTGTTGGCGCTATTAATTTGAGTATGCCGGCCATGCAGGCATTTTGTTTGGAGACTAATCGCTCCACACCTGTTTTAGTGTATTGCTATCACGGAGTGAGTAGCCAATCAGTCGCGCAATTCTTGGTTGAGCAGGGATTTAGCCAGGTTTATAGTTTGCAAGGTGGTTTTGAAGTTTGGAAAGAACATCATCCTGTGTCGGGGCATTAGGGCAGTGAGATATACTGCGCATATTTTTTCGAATCATAAATTGTGCAGTATCTTCCTGGGTTGGTAGTATCTTCCTGAGTTATTAGTCAAAAAAAAAACATGCTGTCGTATGGTTCTGCAAAGTGCTTGATTCCAAATTAGAGATAGTATATTGTTCTGCACCTCAATGCTGAGCCTAGTATTGAGTAACGGGTGTTTAGCTCAGTTGGTAGAGCTACGGCCTTACAAGCCGTTGGTCGGGGGTTCGAATCCCTCAGCACCCACCAAAGCGCGGAGTGGTAGTTCAGTTGGTTAGAATACCGGCCTGTCACGCCGGGGGTCGCGGGTTCGAGTCCCGTCCGCTCCGCCATCCTTCAAAAATATACCTTGGCAATGGAATGAGATTTATTTAGTTGATAAGGAAATCTGATGAAAATCAAACTGACGATGGTGCCACTCTTAATTGCCTGCTGTTCAAATAGTTTTGCAGTAGTCAAAGTCAATGCTGCTTCGCTTAAACCGTCTAATATTTTTCACTCACAAAACCCATACCAACAATATCAATTATGGGTAAATCAAATGAAAAAAATACCTTCCTATGAAAGATATGAAGATTTAGCTGCGTTAGGTACAGTGACTCAAAAGAACGAACCCGATGTCAGAAGTATTGAAATTTATCCTGAAAAAAATGGTTTTGTTTTTTATACGGGCAAAGAAAGCGTAAAAGCTAAAGAAATTCAGCACAACCCTCATGTGTTTTTTACAAGAATGTTTTTTGATGGCGATGACTTGGGTTGCAAACAAATTCAGGTGGCGGGTGTGGTAGATAGTGTTAAACCGTTAACAACGTTAGAAATTACCGAAGCCAACAATCAAAAAGTCCTTCGACATTGGCAAGCCTATCACATCAAACCTAACTTTTTTCAATTCTCATTTGGCCGAACCCGAGTGAACGGCTCTCGAATTTTTGAACGAATCAGTTATCGCCTTGTGAATAATCACTGGGTCACTCATAAAGATCACTATTATGGATACAAGGTAAAGGTTTGAGACAATAAATAACCTTTTTTTGTTTCTGTCTCATTTTTAATGGGGTATATTGGAGACCTAAATCCGCATTTAGAGGTTTCCGTCTCCATGTCTAAATTTGTTGGTAGAAAGCAAGAGCTTAAGTGCTTAAAAGAGCTGGCAGCAAAACCTACCGCTTCATTTATAGTAATGAGAGGTCGTTAGGCGTATTGGTAAAAGTCGGTTAATTGAAGAATTTAGCAAAACGTTTGATCATTACTATGCGTTTGTAGGACTACCTCCTGACGAAAAGACTACCGCAAAGCACCAACTGGATGAGTTCTCCAGACAGATTTCACGTGAATTTAAAACAGCTAAAGCGCGTTTTGATGACTGGAGCGATGCATTCTGGTCTATTGGAGAAAGAGTGCAGTCGGGAAAAGTACTCATCCTCTTTGACGAGATTTCTTGG
>Ga0155588_1102_pt1 | contig 12489 bp, 14 predicted proteins | sample RifCSPhighO2_12_FD_107245 | JGI IMG/M metagenome (GOLD analysis project Ga0155588, IMG submission 107245) | Gammaproteobacteria bacterium RIFCSPHIGHO2_12_FULL_41_15
TATTAAGACAAATGATTTTAATTTTATGTCGTGAAGAAACGAATGATACTCTTTGTCTTTCTGCCGAACTTATAAATCGTGGACATAAAACTATAACATTAACACCACAGAAAATTAACATCAACTTTAGTCAAGGAAAAATTAGTTTTCATCTAGGTAACCAACTACTTAATCTGAAATGTGTGCTTGGTTGGGTTTCATTGCATCAACGGGCTATAGGGTTGCCACTTTTAGAAACAATTGAATTTGCAGGAATACCTGTTATTAATAATTCAACTACGCTTAGAATTGGCGGTAATAAATTTCTTTCAAGCTGCCTGCTTACAAAAGCAAATATTCCCCATATAAAAACTGAAATTGTATGCGGAAGTGAAGGTATTAAAAGCGCGCTTAAAAAAATAGGGTTTCCATTAGTATTAAAGCCAGTTATTGGAGCTAAAGGGCAAGATGTTACCTTAATTAACTCAATTGAAAATTTTTATACATTATCCAAAAACAATTTTTCTCAAAGCTACCCTCTATATTTGCAATCTGTTATAAATAAACCTGATCGCGATATACGAGTAACAGTGATTGATTTTAAAGCCCATTCAGCTTTTTATAGAACATTAGGCGAAGGTGGTTTTGTCACAAATCTATCAAGAGGCGGCTCTTGGCTACCCTGTGATTTAGATAGAGAAACAGCATCACTTGCAGAAAAAGCAGCTGTGGCTATTAATGCTCCAATTGCAGGTGTTGACCTTATAGAAGATATAGATACTAACCAACTAAGAGTTATTGAAGTTAATGTAACGCCTTCATTAACTAACCCTTTTCCAAGTGTAATTCAGCCTGTTAGTGATCTTTTTAACCAATATCTTTAATTATTAGAAGTACTTAGGAAAGGAGAAGCTATGCAAGAAGCAATCATGCCGACTTATTTCAGCCAATTACCTATTGCTTTTGAATATGGCAAAGGGGCTTGGCTTTATGATACCGAAGGCAAAGCCTATTTAGATGCGCTGTGTGGTATTGCCGTGACCAGCTTAGGCCATGCACATCCATCGTAAGCTTACGCCTGTTCTGCGTAACCCTACTTTCAGCCATTAAATTTTAAATTTTCTGTTCAGTTCTAGTCTGTATTTAAATGATTTTGATGTTTTATTAATTTTAACCTATAATCAGCCTTCAGCTGCTGATTCTAGGTTAAACTCAACTAATGGTGAATAACACATGAATATCATAAAGTATTCCGACACCTCTTTTAAGTCAGAGAACCAGGTAGAAAAAATTCGCTCCGCTTTAAACAAAGGCCGATTTCTTTCAATTCCAATAAAAACATCTGAAGAAATTGAACATCTAAAATTCTCTGGGAATATTTGTGCGAGTATTTTGGATGAAATATCTTCTCATGTTAGGCCAGGAATTTCTAAAAAAATTCTCAACGAGATGATTAAAGATTTAATTCAAAAAAAATACAAAGCCGAAATTGACCGCCTAAACCCTGATGCCGAAACAAATGTAGGTGATAAAATTTCCGCATGCTTTGGCCATAACAATATTATTGCTAACGCTGTACCTGATGAATCACCTCTACAAAATGGCGACATTTTTGGAATTGATATCAGTATTCGTAAAAATGGCTGGTGCGGCGACACTCGCAAAAGCTGGATTGTGGGAGACGAACCATCACCTTCCACGCTTAATTTATTTACTACAAGTCAACAAGCAATGTGGCTTGCCATAGGCATGATCAAAAATGGCGTTGCCATTGAAAACATCGCCAATGCCGTAGAAAATTTTGCCCGACATCGCGGCTGCACAATGTTGAAACTACCCATTACTGCAGGTCATTCTTTGGGCCAATATCATATGGATGGCTGGTTAATTCCACTTTATAATTCTCCTCTGAATAAAGATCGAATTCTTAAAACCGGGATGGTCATTACCATTGAAACTTTTATGAGCGCTGGTTCAGGTGATGCAGGCATACTCAATAATTCCCTAGGCACTCTTGCCACTATAGATGATGCTTATGCTTGTTATTGGGAACATGCTGTCGCTGTCACAGACTCTGGTTGTGAAATTCTGGATTTGCGCGCGGGTGAACATCCAAATTGGATTATTCGATAGAATGGCGTATGAAAAAACTATTTTATGTTATGGTGACTCTAATAGTTGGGGATTAATTCCTGGAAAATTTAATGAATCCTATCAATTACAAAAACGCCTAGAAAAGAAATTACGTTGGCCCAAGCAACTAAAAGCACTGTTAGGCAAAGAATACGAGGTTATTGAAGCTAATCTTTGTGGTCGAAATACTTCTTTTGACGAAATCCCAGCAACCCGTCCATCTCGTAATGGCCTTAAAACATTGCCTCATTGTTTAGAAATGCACTATCCCATCGATCTTATTATTTTCATGTTGGGTACCAATGATACACGAATTGATTATAAATTTAATGCTTCTGTAGAAGACATTACTAGGGGTATGCGTGCATTAATTCAGTGCGTCAAACAAAGTCATTACGGCAGAAATTATCAACCGTCAAAAATATTATTAATTGCTCCGTCACCATTAATTGCAGAAGCTGCTATACATTCTCATGATTGCTTCGATCATACTTCTATTGAAAAGTCTTTGAAAATTGGTGCAGCTTATCAAAATTTAGCAGAAGAAGAACACTGTGCTTTTGTCGATGCAGGCCAGATAATCAAAGTGACATCTGAAGATGGGGTTCATATTGAAGCGACTGACTTAGCCATATTAGCCAAAGCAGTTGCTCAAAAAATTCAAACACTGTGTCTTTAACTTTTGGTCGGCGTTGGTTTCCAGCCCTTGTGTTTTTATTGATTTGTCTTTTGCAGCGTTTAGAGCAAGTCAAACGTCATTTTGACATTACCGTCAGTGAGTCAACTTGAAAGCGTTGGCGTCGGTGGTGGCGCGAAGCTTTTTATGCAACGCCGTTTTGGCAAACTCAAAAAGGATTGCTTGCAACGACAGTCGATGAAAAAATGACTTCATCGAGATCACTATTACGCTGCTTTAACCTAGATTTAGTGCATTAAGCTTTCGCAGTAGCCTTCAGCTGCTGATTCTAGGTTTAATTGGCAGGTTTGAAGAACGGATGCATCTGCCGTGGTTTTGAGTTGAGTTTTTGTAGGTTGTGCTTGCGAAGCCTAACCTACGAGTCAAAAACCACGAGTATTTATGTTAGTCGTTGGTACAGTATTGAGATTGGCTTCAGTCCTTATTATGGTAAAAAACGTTAACGAATTAACTTTTACAACTTTGCAGAAAATTTTTGAGGTTTGTCATTGGAGCGAAGTAATCCAGTGGAAATAACGACTGAATTGCTTCGCTTCGCTCAATGACAAAGTTGGTGTAGCTCAGTAAGTTGTAAAAGTTAATTCGTAAACGTTCCCAGGTGGCGCTTTTTGAAAGCCGTTATCGGATCATGGGACGAATTGACCTCATATTGGTTTAATATTTACAAGCTATCATTTTAATCAATTTAAAAGAAGAGTGACATAAATGTGTGGCATGAATATGAAAATATGGCAAAACCAATGAGAGGCGAGCGCCAAGAACAGATCGACGCGGAAGGCAAACCTCAGGACGATGTCGCTGTCGCTAATGGTAGGCTAGATGTCGCTAATCGTAGATTAAACGCACAGGCTAGATGGAACCGATTGAGGAACTTATTTCCTTGCGCCCCTGATCTAAAAGGTTTAGAGCGAGAGTATTATAGGGAATTGCTACCACAAGAAGATACTTTATTGTATTACACGCGTCCTGAGAAAAATCGTTTCAAACTATGCCAAAATGATCATGGTTTGTTTTGTAGTACAGGTGGAAGTGTAGTGAATACAGATGGAAGTGCTTTTGGAATTCATGATTTAAGAATTAATCATGAATTAGTTGTCCTAGACCAATCAGATAACCTATTCGTTTTTAAACCATATGATAATGTACTTCAGAAAGTTGTACACCATTCCTCAGTGGTTGATGGTCAGGCAGTTAAATTTGCAGGAACTATTAAAATTGAAGACGGTATCATTACAGAAATCACTAATAATAGTGGTCACTACAAGCCAAAAACAAAACATTTATTAAATTTTTTATTATTTTTAAAAGAAAGATATAACTGTGATCTTGCAGGAATTAACTTATACATCAGTGGTTCCAAAGGAGAGGTCCGTTATTACAGTAGAGGCCCTTTTAGTGCCGAAAAATATTACCAACAGAAGGGGTTTCAATTTATTCCAGACGCTGAAACAAGGTCGGAAAAATTTTTATTTCTTTCGGAACAGTCTACTCATCGCGACGACGGTGATTCTCTATATTTACTTTATCGTTCTCTTCAACTAGGTAATATGGATGCATTATGCACAATAGTAGCACGGCTTTTACAACCCCCTCGTACTGCCCGTACCAATAGAATAAAAGTGCTAGAATATATGAGTTTAATCATGTGCCCCACCTCTCGTTATATTGAGCGGTTTAACCCAACACCCTCTTTTTCTTATGGAAGCCTGACCTCTATCTTCTGCCATACTTTAACAGCAGAAGAGCGAGCTGAGATTGAATCAGGAACGCATTACCGCAACGAGCTAATGCAGCAGGTGTGAACGGTGAGTCTGCACGGATTGAAGCAAAGTGAGTATTCCTGCGAACGCGAACACCTACTCCTGCTAACCGGAGGTGCGAGTCCTTCCAATAACGCGGTGCCTCAACAAAATATTTGATCAAACTCACACAAGCCATCCCATCTCACGTGCTTGCAGACATTGGTTAGCCATTGCCTCCAGCACATCAATTAAATCAAATTGATCAAGTCGCTCTATGTTGGATGCTTTGATTTTAGAAATGATTTCTGGAAACCATTCGTCTTCGCGATTGATAAGCTCGAGCAGTATATCCATTAAATTACTTTCAGTGTGAATAGGGTCGTCATAATAACGCTGTCAATAATATTATCAAAATACACTTTAATAAAAATTTTTATAGCATTTTATTTTTTATTGAAGAATATGCCGCATCAAAAGCAAGGAGGCTTGAATGAGCCATCACCCAGAATCTGAAACGGTTGTTGTTAGTCCAGAAGAATTTATTGCGCTTGAACAGCGAATCAGCGAATCGAATTTATCACCCGCAGATAGTGCGCTAGTGATCAAATCACTTCATTTTATGCTTTGGCTTCAAAGATCATTAGCGCACGCAAAATTAAGGGCCCGCGCATAAATAACCTATGCAAGTTGCGTTCAGTATGGTGTTAGATTTAAACGTACCGGAAGGAGAAAATCTGAAGGAATATTCGATGTATTTCGAAGTTTTTCGACTGAGGAACGTTTAAAGATGATACCATAATGGAATGCAAGATGTATAGGTTATTTATGCGCGGGCCCTAAGCATCAAAAAATTACAACGGTTATTTAAGATTGCGTCAGGTAGTGAAAAAAAAAGCGCTAAAAATAAGCTTCAAAATTAATCTTGTATGTTAGATTCAAGACGAAGTTGAATAATTTTTTGAGGTATATTTATGGTACTTTTCATTTCGACTGATTTTTGATGACCTGAATTTTACAACTTTTTTTAAAAACCTACACTTTCAATCATACCCGCAACTGGCCCGGCCATGATGCGCTGTTCTACATAAATTTGTGACCACGCGCAGTATAGTAGGAGACTCTGGCATTCATTAATAAAAAAATAGGGCTCTTCTAGAATTGCCGTGGTTTTGTGTTGAGTTTTTGTAGGTTGGGTTTCGCAGCTCAACCTACGAGTCAAAGATCATAGGCATTCCGGAAGAGCCCTATTTATTCTGTAATGAATGTCTTGATTTCAGTACGGTATTGCAATCATTGTTAAAATTCATACAATAGCGACACCCCCCTCCGAAGTAGCGTCAGACAATACCGCGATTTTTTTAACTATTTGGTCCGCGTTATTCTAAAGAAGCATGCGGGCGCACGCAGTATAAGCTAAGGGGGAAAAACATGTTTGAAATTAATAAATATCGGTATGATTATTTTTACAACTATTGCACCATGATCGAGGGACTTATCCCGGCTATTGTCTGCGATCGTCTGGCAAAAGTTATTAATCAACGTATTGAAGATGGCAGTGTCAGATTGGTTAAACATGAAGGTCGTGGTAATCAGGCCGTCTCCGATTTGGGTGGTCAATACAAACATCATATTTTTAAAGGTCAAGATATTCGTTCATATTTGCCGGAATTAGAAATACTGTATCATGGTGTTTTGCCTCTAGTCAGCTTAATTACTTGCACTGACGCTATCGTTTCACCTTATGAGCAGTCTGATATTAATATCAAAGCTTATCCACCTGGGGGTGGCACATTGGGTAAACATTATGATAGCAATGGTATTTCAGTTTTATTTTTTCTTACCGACAATCATGAAGCGCCGTTGCGTTTAGAAATACCTCGTTCGCATCCCAGCCAAGTAAAGCCTTGGATTGAACACAAAAAAGTATACGCCAAAAAAGGGGCTCTGCTATTATTGCAAGGTCGCAAAGTCTTGCATGATTGCGAGCCAACTGTTAATGAACAAAAGCTGACGGTTGTGTGCAATTATTATGAACGACACGACACTTATCGTCATGAAGATTTCGATAATTTTGTTTATTATGGCATCCAGCCCAAGGAACTGACTCCTACATAACCATAAGGTAAAATCATGCAAAAAACTGTTTTACTTGTCGATCCCATACATTCCTTTACCTATCTGTCAAAAAGTCTTAAACAATATGGCGTTCGTTCTGTTGCTGTTTTTTCAGATATGTCGTTAATCTCAGCATTTAATCGACCCGGTAATCATTTATTTGATCGACAAATTCACTTGCATTCAACGGATGTTAACGACATTGTTGCTAGCATTAATGAGCCCATTGATTTTGTTTTAAATGGTTCGGATCAACATCTCGCTTTGGCGGAACAATTAATGGAGATTTTAACACCCTCATTAGCTAACGATATTAATACTATCAACATGCGAGTGAGCAAGTATCATCAGCAACAAGCCATGCAGGAAGCAGGGTTGCCAGCAACAGCGCAATGGCTTTTTGATCAAGCACATCCCGACTATGCAAGTTTACAACGTCTTACATATCCCGTGTTTGCCAAGCCAGTTAATGGGGGTGGTTCTATCGGTATTTTTAAAGCAGAAAGCGCAGATGAGTTAGAGAAGAAATTAAAAGCCGCACCAAAAACCGTCAATTTTGAACCCATCACACACTACTTGATTCAAGAATATATTGACGCTAAAGAAGTCATCATTGATGTCTTCTCTGCGGCAGGTCAGCATTATATTAGTCAGGTTTACACTTATACTAAAACATTTTACCGTGGTGCACCTATTTATCGAACTTTGCAACCTATTGAAGATCAAGATCAGTTAGAGGCTATTGTGACTTTTTGTAAAAAAAGTCTTGATGCCTGTGGTTATCGCACTGGCTTTTCGCATATCGAATTATTTCAACTGGATACACAGGATTTCCGTCTCATTGAACTTAATCCAAGAATTAGTGGGTTATCTGGTTTCGCAAATATTATGGCCAATACGCGAGGCATTAAAAGCCAGGTGGATTTGCTGGTTGCTTATTTGACGGGTCAAACATTGCAGGACAGTGATTTTAATCGCTGCAAAAAATACGCTATTATTGCTTGCCTTTATACTCATAAACCTATCAATTTTGATGATTATCAAAGTGAGTACGAGAAAATTCAAATCAGCCATACCCCGCTTTCAAGCAACATTACTCCAGATTTAACTGATTTACGTCAAGTGGTGATGCTAAGCAATAAAGATCGCCACTGCTTAAACGCTGAAATCAACGCATTACTTAAGCAGGACGTTATTGCATGAATCGTTATCTCTATACAATTGCATACATTCTTTTTAATGGCGCATCAGTATTGGCGATCAATAAAGTCGGTAATCAAATTCCGGTGGCATTGATGATTTTACTCGGTAGTGGGTATGCATTATTATTTTTTCATTTAATTAATATTCACCAAACAAAAAAAATGTATCGCAAAGTATGGCAGCATAAAGTTTTATATAGTCAAACTATCGTTGTGTTTTTGTTGATGTGGTGTGTTTGTTTTATCCTTCCTGTTTATTATACGCCGGCCTTGTTAATGTTTTTTGCCACTGCTTGGCCCTCTTTTTTTGGTGCCTCAACTTTATATTTGACAGAGCGTAAACGCTCGTCGCTATATTTAGCGTTGGGCATTGCTGTTGTCATTATGGGATATTATTTAGCCTTATTTTCAGTTTACCCGCTATTGCGTTATGGATTAATGGTGTTAGGTACGACTATAGCGGGCATTACTATGTTTTTATATTCGAATCTATCTTATCGCATGAATCAGGCTGGTTTTGCGCCTAGTGAAATTTTAGCAGTACGGTTTATTTTATTGTTTTTGGTGCCACTTTTCTGGTGCATAAAAACCCATGAAATTGCGCTTATTAATGTGCATATGCTGTGGCTGACAGCGCTCTTAAGTTTATTAAGCTTAATTATTCCTGTCTATTGTTCGCAAATCTCTATTCAAAAGATTGGCCCTAATATTCACACTATTGCTATGGGCGTCACACCTTTTGTAGCCTTTTTATTTGAACTAATTGGCTTGCGGCATCAACATGCCATTAGTGTCGATGGGATATTTGCAACCGCACTGGTATTGACAATATTGTTAACTAAAGGTGTCTTCAGCTATGCAACCCGGCAACGATTGAAAAAAGTCTGATGCTATACTGCGCGCAGTATAATACACGCCTTATTCTTCCAAATGAGTAGGCTGCCTGAGTTTGCTCAAATAGGCAAAGTGCAACTTTAGCGCTTCTAAATAAGTTGTAGTCTCGCGATAGGGTATATTGTTTTTCTGACAGTACGAATGAACAACAGGCGCAATCCGAGGATATAAACTTTCGTCAAAATTTGGAAAAAGATGGTGCTCAATTTGATGATTTAAACCGCCCGAAAGCCAATTGCACCACTTAGAGTCTGTGCTCCAATTACAAGTCGCAGCGAGTTGATGATGGAGCCAATCCGTAGGCACATTATCCGCTGAGAAGGTTTCCACTTTTGTGACCACATGATTGACGACAAAAAATCCTAATATGGTATAGGACTGCACAACGGTCACACACAGTATGAGTGCTAACCCCATCAACCAACCGTGCCAGACAATCGGCAAGATATAACAGCAGAATAGATGAATGGCGATTAGCAACAGAGATACAAGTTTTGAACGCCCTGAAAATGGTTCAAATAATAATTTATATAAATTTGAGACCATTGCTTTAGGTAAATAAAATGCATAGAGCAACCAACAATAAAAAGGTTGATAGGCATACCAAATTTTATATTTATTATCAGAATGAAATTTTAGAATAGGGGCTTGACTAAGATCGCTATCTTGTAGGCTATTTGTCATACGGTGATGTTGCAAATGCCCTTTGGCCCATACCATATCAGAAATACCAAAGAATAAATTAATATATTTTGCCGCACAATGTCGAATATATTTTTGACTTGAATAGCCACCATGTATGGCGGGGTGCGTCGTTTTAAATAATACGATACAACTCGCAAAACCATAGAGAATCGCCGGCACAAACAAACCTCGATAAAAAGCCAAAAACCATAGACTCATCACAACGATGAGTGAACCTAATAAGAAAAAAAAAGGATAAACCGTTTGATGGACAGAAAGCTGATTAGCTTTCAGGAATAGATAAATTTCAGTTTCAAGTTGCTTAAAAGAGGTCAAATCCCTGGGTGGGTACGCTGATTTTAAATCCTTAGCATTCCGTTGCATCGAGCGAAACTCCTATGTTTGTGACCGCGCGCAGTGTAGGAAATAAACTAGAATTTAAGCTACTCAGATTATGGAAAGCTGTCAACGTGCTGCGCAGTATACCTTTCGCCTCTCGCAAAATCTTACCCCTATCCTTGACATAGCAAAGTTAATGGCTATTATGCACGCTTCTGTCTGATGTAGATCAATCGGATTTAGTGAGATTGAGCATGCAAACACATCTAGGTACACAAATCAATCATGAAGCTCTCGTAGGTCAGACTGAAGCAGTCTATGTATCGCCTTTTACTCGCCCCTTTCGAGCCTGGTATATTTTCATTCTAGTCATGCTATTTGTTTTGTTTCAGTTCGTTTTACAGCTAACTTCGGGAGAAATAGTTGCGGGGTTAATGCATTCTTTTGCGTTATCCGCTTTAGGTGCGGGTGTCTTGAGTAGTAGTTATTACTATATATACACGCTCATGCAGACACCTGCCGGTATGATTATAGATTCTATTGGTCCTCGAAAAGCGTTGTCAGTTGGTTCAGTCATATGTGCTCTTGGTTGTGCTATTTTTGCTTTTGCACCAAACACTTTACTGGCATTCATCGGTCGAATTTTGATGGGAGCAGGTACCTCTTGCGCGTTTGTTGGCGCATTGTATGTGGCAATGAACTGGTTTCCTGTCCGTATGTTTGGTTTTATGGTCGGTCTAGCAGAAACAATTGCGATGGTTAGTAGTTTGCTTGGCGGTGTGTTTGTTGCAAAGACGGTCGAAATTTCCGGTTGGCGAGCAACGATAGCAGTGTCTGCCATTATCGCTTTAGTGATTGGTGCTTTAATTGCACTGTTTGTCAAAGATAAACCGAAGCGTCAGACGATGGTGACGGCGTCTAATCCTGAGCATCACTTTTGGCAGGAATTTTTGTTACTGATTAAAAAACCCGTCGCTTGGATTAATGGTCTTTATATAGGTTTTATTTTTAGTTTTGTTACGGTATTTGCTGCGTTGTGGGGTGTGCCTTTTTTTGAGGTCTCTCATCACTGGAGCTTGATGCAAGCGACGATAGTTGCTGATCTTATTTTTCTCGGCATCGCCTTTGGTGGACCTATCATGGGTTGGTTAGATAACCATATTCGCCATCGTCGTTGGTTGCTATCGGCCGCAGGGGTTCTTGTGGCGCTATTGGCTTGCGCTGTCATTTTCTTACCTAAATTGCCCATGTCGGTTGTGATGGTATTGATGTTTCTAACAGGCGTGATAGCCAGTGTCTACGTGATTGCTTATAAGGTAGCGAGTGAAATTGCCTCGCCGCTGGTGCGTTCGACCAGCGTTGGTTTTGCAAATACACTATGTGTTTTGTCAGCACCTGTGTTACAGCCATTAATTGGTTATATTTTATATGCGCTTAGTCCTGCTGCGGTGGGTAGCGAAGCTTATAGCATGCATGCCTATCAAATAGCGATGTCGGTGATTCCGTTGTTTGCTTTTGTGGCAGGTATTATAGCGATTTTTATTCCTTCGCAAGTGAGCGATACAAATTATTACGTTTATAAGTAGTTAGTCGCTGGATAGGACAGCTTGGTTTCGTCATCTCGCAGGATCCCGTTTCTCAAGATTTCTTGGATCCCGCAGTCAAGCCGCGGGATGACGGTGGCAAACAATTCGTAAATTTAATGTTGACGAGGTGCTAGTTTATAAATCACATCATTTTTCAGCTCCTATTATCGTGAGCAGCATTCTTGTTATTGAGAATGCAGCGAAGTAATCTTCTAAAATCTCTTATTATTCAATCAGATTCCTGTGCTTATCGCGCTTCCTCAGGCTCATCAGAGTAAATTCAGATAAATTAAAAAAACATTAAAAAACATGACATTTTAATGTAATTTTAAGTTTAATTTAAGAATAGTGGTGTAAAGTGCTCATATTCGAAGAAAAGCTTAAGTAAAGATTAATTTTGCTCTTCTCTGGAATCGCTGTAGTTTTGAATTGAGTTTTTTTAAGTTGGGCTTCGCAAGCTCAGTTTTTGTAAGTTGGGCTGAGCTTGCGAAGCCCAACAAGCACAGTAGTTTTTTGTTGAGCTTAGCAAGCTCAGCCCAACTACGAGTTAAAAACCACGGACATTCTGAAAGAGACATTAATTTATTCTTAGTAATGGAGCTATAGCTACGACAATGAGCAAGGTATGGGGCTGAGAAAGAAAGCACTGCACCCACCCATCCAGATTGATTGATGTCGTTTTCATGGATATTCGAGTTTTAGTGATTATACGCCGGTCAGCTAAGACAATTTTTTAAAAAATAGTTTAGTGAGAATAAGCGACCATGAAAATTATGACGATGCTATCTGCCGTATCTTTATATTTGTTATGGATGAATGGGGTTATAGCCGAAGTGAATCCTGTGACGCCAACCCTATCATCTGCAGAACAGTTGAGAAGATTGAATGATGATTCACTATTGCACTTGTTGGAAGGTGATTCATCGCAAAAAGAATTGCCCGTTAATTCCAAGCTTGATTCATCGCAAAAAGAATTGCCTGTTAATTCCAAGCTTGATTCATCGCAAAAAAAATTGCTTGTTAATTCCAAGCTTGATTCATCGCAAAAAAAATTGCCTGTTAATTCCAAGCTGGATTCATCGCAAAAAGAATTCTTTGCTAATCTAAAACCCGATCCA
>Ga0155588_1103_pt1 | contig 12342 bp, 9 predicted proteins | sample RifCSPhighO2_12_FD_107245 | JGI IMG/M metagenome (GOLD analysis project Ga0155588, IMG submission 107245) | Gammaproteobacteria bacterium RIFCSPHIGHO2_12_FULL_41_15
GATCGAAATTTGGATCCCCGCGATTCGGCCGTAACAGTTCAATATTTTTTTTAATTTCTTTAGACGGCCTCGCGCGAGGATGGCGAGCTTGGGTTAATTTATTTTCCTTAACTGTTTTTGCAATTCAGTTTTGAACCTAAAAATGGATCGGAATTGGTATAAGGCATGCGAAGTGTAAAAGTATCACTCGGGCAAATTAAAATGAATTGACTTTTGTCAGGAAATATTCAAAAATGAGGCGACGCTGTAAATTCGTAATGACTTCCCATGTAAAGAGCTATGTGGGAAAAAATATAAAGCCTATCCAGTTTCGAAGGCCAATGAATAAGCTTTCAAAAAAATTATCACTTTGTTTTTTACTTTTTTTTTCTACAGGTTTTAGTATGACAAACCAAGCTCTCGATATTGTACAGATGGGTCAGCCAATCTTACGTGAAAAAGCCCGTTCTTTGACTGTTGCTGAAATTCAAAGCCCAAAAATTCAAGCATTGATTCAGGCCATGCGCACAACCTTGCATGGTAAAGGAGTTGGTCTTGCTGCACCACAAGTAGGTTATTCTTTACAAATCGCCGTTATTGAAGATCTTCCTGAATACATCAATCTTCTACCGATTGAAATTCAAAAAGAAAGAGAGCGATACCCTATTCCCTTTCAAGTTTTTATTAATCCACAAATTATTGCGATGGATACAACAAAAGAATTATTTTTTGAGGCTTGCCTAAGTATTGGCACTGGCGCGCGCATTACACCTCGTATTCATCGCATTACGGTTGAGTTTTTCAATGAACGGGGAGAAAAACAGAAAATAACCGCAGAAGGTTGGTTTGCTCGCATTTTACAGCATGAAATTGGCCATTTGAATGGAACTTTATTTATTGATGTTGCTGATCCACGTACTGAAATCACGCTCAGTGAATATAAAGAAAAATGGATTTTTGCTAATAAAGCAAGGATTCAGCAATATTATTATGAAAAAACAGGGCATGAGAAAATTTGACGCGATGGAAAAATGATTTAATGCTTGTTTCCATTCGCGGATAGGCATGGGGAATCCTTTGACTGGAAACAATTTCAAAAATACGATTGAATTCGGGCGTAAGGCGCGATTTCAGCAGGTCGGGCTTTTTGGAGAATGGCTGTTTATCATGACAAAGATTTGACTTCAACGCACTAATTTTGATATAACTTCAACTTTTGACCGTTGGAGTTTTTAAAAATGCGTAGTGAAGTTGCTTATTCCCCTGACGATCCATTTTTGGCAGCGTACAGGGGCGTTTTGCAAGAGGAGCTGAGAGAGAATACAACTCGTTGTTATGTGAATGCAGAAGGGGACGCATCTTCATTCACGCGCAAGCAATTGATTTTATTTTATTATTATATTTCTTCTCAGCTGAATGAAGTCGCTTCAGAGAATGAACAGAAAGAATTTTTGGCCTTTTTAAGAAGAAAAACGGACAGTGATCAAAAACAAGCGTTGAAATTTGCGCATCAGTTAATGAATGAGCTACGAGAAAGAGCGGCCGCTGAAGGACACTGTCGTAACCAATACTTCGTGCATTATCAAAAAAATGATGTCCGGCAAAACGAATATTATTTTGGGGAAAACGCATCTTCTGATCTACTGAGCTTGGTTATACTATCCCAGTTTCTTAGTACAAGGACGGATACAACTTCTGTTTCACCTGGTGGTGATGGAGAGTTCGTTCGGATTGTTTTTATGGTAATGCTATTGGTAGCGCTCTTAACGCTTGTGCTTGGAATATCGGTTATGACTGCCGGTGAAATTTATAAGGCTTGCGAAGAAATTTATGATGGACGAGTCGCACGTGGTGCTTTGATTATTGGAAGTACACTTTCTGTTGGGGGTGCAGTAGCCTACGTTACTTTTGTGACTTTAGCGCTCGCGCTGACTACTGCGGCGGGTCCCTTTGCTCCTCTAGTTGCTGCTGCCATGATTATTACCTGTATGCTGCTCACTTCATTGATGAGTAAGCACAGTTATGATGCTCTTTCCACACAATATCAACTGACCCTAAAAGAGAAAGAGGCTTTGAAAAAAAATGGAAAATCCGATTTAGAGGTAGTCGATATTGAACATCAGATAAAGCATTTAGTAAAACAAAAAGACTCTCTGGGATACACTTTCCCTTGGTCGGATGCGCATGAGCAAAAGCGTAAAATAAAAATGAAAATTGCACGCTTAAAGCAATTTGCTACTCCAGAAGAGAGCACACCTGTCACGTATGCTATTCCTTTATGTCTAATTCCCGCCGTACTGCCCACAATTCCTAGATGCAATTAGGGGCTGCTAACCTGGATATTTCACATCGAACGGCGAGGGTCGGTGTGCCGCCAACGGGAAGGTCTTTTGTTTGAAGGGCGTCGTGGCCAGGGAGGGTAAGGACGAGCATAGGGTGCGCGTTCCTGAAAACAAAAGATCTTTTGTAAGATTTTTCTCACAAAATATGGGGTCTTTCCCTGGTTTAAATTTTTCCACGAAGTGGTAAAATTTTAATCATAAATGCGGGATCACAGGGAGTGACTCAATAAAGGGATTCCCGCATTTCATACAGGAAGTAGCATATCAAGGATTATAAAGGCGAAGGATCGCCTTTATTTTCATTGGGTGGTGGTTAGAATTTCTTTATTTTTTTGATCAAAAGGCAATGAAAAAAATGTTATTCATTTTCGTTCGAATTCATTCCTGAATAATCCTACTTTAATTTTTTTAAAGTTTGTTTTTAACATTCTTTAAAAAATATTAAAAATCAAGGGCGAAATATTTTTGCCAGATTTATTTCTCGAAAAAAAAATTTTTATCTCATACAATTCATAAATGGATTCTGTGGGAAGGGATTTTATAAATGGATGTTCTTGCGTCAACGCTACCACCAACATCGAACTTATCAGCTCAAAAAGCATGGGACTTTATAAAAATTGCCGATTTAAGTCCTTTGATAGAACGTCTTGTGAAAATTGATAAGTGGAAAAAAAAACACGCCATACTCGCCGTTCAACAATATAGGAATTATATTTTTTTGAGAAAGAAATATCCTAGTAAAGAACTTCCGCCATCGAAAGAAATCGATGCCGTATGGCATGCTCATCTCCTTCATACAAAAGAGTATTTTATGTTCTGTGAGCAAGTGTTTGGATATTACCTTCATCACCATCCTCATGTTACCAATAATTCCAAAGCTGATTTGGAAAAACTGTTTAATCTGACTCAGGAATTATATAAAAGAGAATTTGGGAGTTATATAAATAGAGTAAAAAAATCTGTGTTGGTCGGAATGCTGGAGTGGGTTTTTATTCGTATGTTGACAAATGAAAAAGGTGAAGTCCGTTAACAATGATGCTTATTTGACATTCTATACTAAAAGCGTTTCAAAATTAGGTGCCTCAGGTGACCAACAAGAATTTTTTTTAACGCAGAGATGCAAAGAACGCAAAGGGAAGAATAATATTTAATGTTCTAGGATGGATTAGAATAATATTCTTCCTTTTTACCTCTGCGTCTCTGCGTTAAAAAAATAACTCAGCGCTGGCAGAGGGTTGTGGCAAAGCCTAATTTCCAAACGCTTGCAGTATATAATCTACTACTAAAAGGAGCGACATGATGATTACATTTTTAAAAAAAATATTAAATAAAAGAATATCCAAATCAGCTATGTGTTATTAGAAAAGGGGGTGTAGCCTCGGATTCCTGTATCTGCTGCAAAGCGGGTGACACGAGGAAGGCGATCTTTCCCCGTGCAGGCGAAGCTCTGCCGCGAAAGGGCGAGCGGCAGGGCCCGCGAACATTGAGCGTTACATCAATGCAGGGCTACACCCTTAGAAAATCAATAAGGAGTGCGGTGCCGAGAGGGGGTTTTTCTGCGTGACAAGAACTAAGCTGACTGGGGTAGATATAAACAATCGACAGGTCTGTGTTTTTCATCTTGTTTTTTAGAAAAGTATTCTTCAAGACTTGAAAAAAAGCCTCGTCGACTTATCTTATCAGTCACTATCTGTCTGATAATTCTGTCTCTAAAAAAAATAATTTCTTCTTTTGGCATAGGGGCGATCAGACACACTTGCAGACCTACATCTTGCATTTTATCATTAAGTTTGGTAAATGAATGCAGCATACAGTATGTTTTTAAAGAAACAAGTTTACCTAAAGATTGATGCTCATTTAATAATAAGCCAAGCCTTCTTCTTAGCAATCTTACGTCAGAGGCCATCGAATTTTTATTGCTACAATCATTGTATATAAATTCGTCGATATCAATTTGATTTCTGGTCAACGAAACAAGCTGATCAAATTTGTTCTGTATATGCTTGTGATGGTTAAATACAGATGCTCCAACTAATGGTAGAAATATAGATATAATCGCTACTATGGCAGTGAATATTTTATTTTTAAAATAAAAAGTTACACCCTGCTTCTTATAATTACCTTTTTTATTTTTTTTACCTTTTTTCCTCGCCACTTATTTTTCTCATCAATTATCTTAATAAGTATAATTTTTGATAAATTTAATAATATTTTCATAGGTAAAATCGAACCTGAGCTTTACAATTAGAGCAAGCATAATTCATTAACTATCTCCAGAAAACTGTTTGATGTGGATCTACAAACAATTTTTATTTTTTGTAGAATACATAAAAAATACCCTACTTCATATACCGTAGTTTTAATTTTATTTTAATAAATGATGCTTCTTGATGGCATAAAAAGTTGGGCGCATAAAACAGGTGAATGTCGTTCTGAAAATAAACTGATTTCCCTCAAAAGTCATAAAAATTTAGCCACAATCCAGCTTCTTTCGTTATCCTGGATATTTCATGTCGGTTTTTGAAGATGACGGCCACACGAAGTACCCTGCCGCCAACGGGAAGGTCTTTTGTTTTCAGGGACGTACATCCTGTGCTCGACGCTTACCCTCCTTGGTCGCGACGCCCTTTAAACAAAAGACCTTCCCGTTGGCGGCACACCGACCATCGCAGTTCGATCTCACTACAATACAAGGCACGTCATCCTCGTGCGAGGCCGTCTACAAAAATCAAGAGAAATATTGAAGTTTCACGGCCGAGTCACGGGGATCTAAATTAAAATCTATAAAAAAGCTTTTTTATGACTTTTGTCAGGATATTTCATCATACAGATTCGCAAATTTAATTATATTTTCACATTGAGATGTTACGATACTTTTCTGTCGATCTCGCAGGATGGCATTAACTCACTATTAAGATTCAAATTGGGGGCCGCATGGGACGTAACAATAGATATGGACCGCAGAATAATACACTAATTAATAAAAAGGTTGTAACAAATTGGAATGAAAGGAGTAATCCGCTGTATCAGATTAATCAGAGAAAAAAGAACGCCGACATTGTTGCTACCTCCTCAAAGGAGGAGGGCGCCAACGTAGCATCACCTTCTGCATCGGGGCGAGAAGAGAAACCGTTGCCATCGACGGTGCCGCCTCAAGAACAAGCTGTTTTCCCATCCAGCAAGTCGATGATACCCAGTGAGGCTATAAAAGAAGTTCTTAATCCTTCCTTTGAAACCGTGAAATCATTTTTAAAAGAACAACAAGCGCGCCTCAACAAAAAAACAATATGGAATTGCTGGCAGCTGTTCTTTTTGAATAAACAAACAGAGCACAAAAGTCATATGATTACGAGCATACTTAAAAACATTGATAAAAAGAGTTATGAGGGATTATCACGAGATTTCTCGGAAGTCATTAGCATGAGCCGTTCGATTTTTTCCGTATTTTCTTGCTGTAAGTCAAGAAAAACAAAGATGGAAAAATCAGCTGAAAAAAATCATATTGCAAAAGCATTCCATGAAATATAGCTTTTCAGATAAATATTTTGGTGAAAATGATCGTGCCATTAGAAGCCAACCCTCTCCTAGGCTCTCCCGCAGGCGGGAGAGGGAAGCTCGACAGTGAGCACCATTGCCGGTAAGACAATTGAAATAGTTTATTTTTACCAAAATATTTATCTGAAACACTATATAACACATAAAATTTAAAGGAAAACGAACAAGGACGCTAAAAAATGTAAGAAGAGGTTAAGATATGCGGCGTCCTACCCCCCGTGATGCGAGTGAATTGGAATTTTTATCTGAACAAGAAAATAGTCTAATTGCTGCGCTCATCGACCAGGCTATAGAAAACGGAAGCGCGGAAAATCGAGTGTTGGTTCAACGCCCTCATTCGACTTGCCAAAATCCGCGTTATCATCATTACCGCGTGGAATGCGTCAGTGATGAAAATCGTTTGGCCTTTATCGTTTATAAAAATCATCATATCCATTTCTTAATGAGTTATGATGTAGACGTGTTGCGGCGCTATATTGCGCTTTCACACCAATTTCCGGTTCATCTGTCTGGGCGAAGCCATACCGGAATTATCTTAGCTGCAATGATCAAACATCGTGTTTATCAGCCTATTGTGGAAGAAGGTATATTGGCAAAATGGGGTGGTTTCATCCATGCGCTTGCTGAACTTGAAAGCTTCATTAATCGTTTCACACTGGGTATTTCGATTCAAGAACACATTGAACGCATCTGTCAGAAATTAATGACACTGAAAGAAGTATTACCACCCCATTTGCAAATACGGATTGATGAATTTCAGAAACAGTTATCAGTAGAGTTAACAGAAGCAGAATTAGATAGTCTGTTGTCAACGATACCATTAAAGAGAACAGCAGCCATAACAATGACTTTAGCGGATTTTATTCGCGAATTAATTCAAAAGTATGTGGATTATTCCAGAGTGTTTTTTCATGAAGCATGGGGGCATTCATGGGAGCAGGTGGCGCGACAAATTCAATATGATTTAGTGAAGCTCAATGTCTTTTTGAATTATGGCCATGTTCCAAAAGCTCAGCTTGAATTTATTAAAATGCTCGTGACTCCGTTGGAAAAAGTGGAGAATACGTCATTGGTGGTTTTGAAACAGGAACCAAAAATTCAAGACATCCTATTTTTTATGCGAGCTGTCAACGGTGATGATGTACAGGAACAGGCATTGCACGTACATTGGCTAAAAGATTTAATGCGTTTTTTTGGTGTTGTTGTTTTCCAAGATATTCTATTAACATTACAACGTTCAATTAGTGCAGGTTTTGATGTCATACAAGGGCTTTGGTATACGGCATTTTGCCAGCAATTACCGCATTATTATTCCAGTGTGAGAGAAGGGGAATTATTGTCCTATCAGATTTTAGCTTATGCGCATTTACTTCCAGAAGAATCTGTTTTAAAAGACAGCGTATTACCTTCATCAGCGCGATTAGTGGAATACATGAGAACCGTCATCCAGCTGAAAAAAATGATGGAATATTTATGGCTTTCCGGCCAAACATTAATTTACGGCCTTTTTCTGCCATTCATCGCGACGGGCCGCGTCTTTTCCAGCTTGAAAATTCAATGGCTGAGTCGTGATGAGGATTTTGAGCAAAGCATCAGTGAGGCGATGGTGAATGAATGTGCCGCTGGGCTTACAAAGAATATTAAGAAGCGATGTGAGTCATTGCGGCTGATTTTAGATCTTCTCAAGAATGAAGGTTTTTCGGCTTCTTTATGCGATCTCGAGAAATTTCTTGATTATGTAGAAAATATTCGTCTTGAAAAAGACAGCAGGCCAGTCGAAAAATTAATGCATCTTTCACGCCTGCATTTTTGTTTTGAAATTATTTACGCTGCTACCGTAAAAACGGAACAATTACAGCCTGAACCTTGGCATCAAGAAGCGATTGAAGGAATAACGACATTTTTCCCCGCAGAAATTACCGAATCTTTGGTGCATTATTTAGTTAACAATGTATTGATTGAGCAAAGAGCTTCGGCGGAAATCGCTTTTGCTTGTGCGATTCTGGGTTTAAGCGCCCCTTATTTTCGTGAAGGGACAGAAGCAATTAATAAATTATTAACTGGAAAATCCTTAAAAAGCGCTGGGTTGATGAATTTAGGGGTGATGGGATTTATTGGTTATAAAGGTGCGTTAGCGATTGCAACAGCGCTTTCTAAAGAAGAAAGTATTTTATATGAAGTTATTCATTTACTAAAACAAGACCCGTTGAAAAATGTCGGCGGTGTGACGCTACTGGTTTTATTGGGTTTGGCACATGTGACAGCGCCGTATATTGCCGCACTTAAATTTTTATCGTGTGATTTAAAAATCAGTAAATTGGGTTTGCTGTGGGTATTTGAACAATGCCTAAAAGAAGCCTTTGAAGCGCTCAAGTTGGCAAAATTTCCTTATTTTGAGTTATTGCTTATTGTGTTTAAAGAATTGGGTATTTTGCAAAGTATGGTTGTTCAAGACGGCTTGCCCACATTTAGTTATGTAGGGGACCCTCAAAAACTGCAAATTATTTTAAACGAGATTATTTCGCTGATGATAAATTGCAATTACAACATTCCACGTAAAGAAGCCTATCAGTCGGATGTGAAAAATATCATTTCGCAATTGGAAGAAAAATTGAAGCGGGTGAATTCGCCCGTTCATTCAGATGCGCTCCCACTGCAATTAAACGTGCGGGATCGCATTCTCATGATGCAAACCATGCAGCAATTTGGAAAGGATCAACTCTATGAAGGGGATCGAAAAAAATGGTTCAAAGATCTTGCTGATCATATCCATGCAAGTCAGATGAGCCCTTATTCAAAAGCGCAGAGCCTGCAAGCGTTATATCGCATTTTTGTAGAGACCCCTCGTTCACGATTATCCAATTTTCTTTATCATGGTATACACAGCATGTATTTTATGTTGGCTTACTTATTAACGGGAATTCCCGACGCGACGCGTGCAGTTTGTAATTTTCGGGAGCAATACCCAGATATTATCCGCTACCTTGGTAATGCTGCTTTTGTAAGCACTTTTTCGTGGTGGGTTTTTATATATGACTCCTCCGCGGCGGTGCCGCCTCATGAGTGCTTAGATACAACCCTGTGTTTAAACTTAGGCGATGAAGATCATGAACTTATTGAAGAATGCATGCAAGTGTTGACACGCTGCTCTTGCGTTCCTTATGAGGGTTATCACGTATATTTTGCGCTACTCACGATGGGAATAAAATATTTAGGTGGTTTATCTACCGTAATAGGATCGATATTTTCATGCATTCAATGGAATACGGAAGAAAGCCGACAGCACCGCAAAGCAACCAGAGCTTATTGGGCACAAGACGCTATTCGTCTCTTGAATGGTACTTTCTTGTATGCAGCGTATGCATTTTTCATGCATGCCGCCGCACTGTTAGATGATATGAAAATTTTTTCGGGATTACGCGCTGTCTATCGCGCGCTAGCCAATACGTGTTGTTATCTCATTTTTTGTCGCCCTTGCCAATCACAACCGGAACATGCGATTGAATTGAACGATCCGGAGGCTGAAATGCCGTGCGCGAATGCTGCAGAGTACCAACGTGAAAGTGATTTAGAATCTTTATTGCAATCTGGCGTTTGTGCTGTTGCTCGCAGCGTGCATAGTGTATTTGCATCACGTCGTCCTGAAGTCACGCAGAATGGTCAGCTGATGCTCGACTTAACGCCTGCTCAGGAAAATGGGTTGTGATATACCCTTTTAAATAATTCGTTTCGACAATAGCTGGATGCACAGGATGATCGCGGCCCTGGTGTAGCTGCTCAATGATTTGGATGGGACGATTGAGATTGACACTGGCGCGTCGCAAGCAATTTAATAAATCTGCTTCACTGAGGTGCATGGAGCAGGATGCGCTGAACAGCACACCATTGGGATTCAATAACGCCAATGCCATTTGATTAAGCTTTTCGTAGGCGCGTAATCCAGCGTGATAATCTTTTTTCTTTTTGATTAACGCGGGAGGATCGAGAATGATGACGTCATATTTTTGTGAGGTTGTGTGTAAAAACTCAAAAGCATCTGCAACGTGTGTTTGAATTTGTGCACAGCAGTGATTGCGAGTCGCATTTTCAATAACAAAATCAATGGCTGTTTTAGAGCTGTCCACGCAGGTCACGCGTGTCGCACCCGCTTTTGCAAGGGGGATTGCAAAAGCGCCGAGATAACAAAAAACGTCGAGTACCGTTTTATCTTTGACATAATGCGCCATGCGACGGCGATTATCGCGATGATCGTAAAACCACCCCGTCTTTTGCCCGCTTTGTAACATACTGATAAATTCACACTGGTTTTCTCTAACAATACATTCATTCACATTTTCACCATAAGCAATGTTGACGTATTGGGGTAATTGTTCGGTATCGCGGTACAGCGTATCATTACGCCAGATCACCGTTTTTGGTGCAACCACCTTTATAATGGCAGCAAGAATATCGTCTTGCAGTTTCTCCATACCGGCGGTATTTATTTGAGCGACGATGACATCATTGAATCGATCCACGACTAGTCCTGGTAAAAAATCACTTTCGGCGAAAATCCAGCGATAATAGGGTTCTTCAAATAAGCGATGACGCAAATCAAGTGCGCGTTGCAATCGCTCTATAAAAAAATCAACATTGATAGTGCGTTGGTATTGTGGGGTGAGAAGTCGCGCTGCGAGCAGAGTGTGGGGATTGACATAAGCGATACCGAGCGGTGTGTTGCGATGCGACTGTACCACGACCAAATCGCCCGCTTTAAAATGAGCGAGTGGGGTCAGCTGTGTATCGATTTCGTTATTATAAATCCACACATGTCCGGCTTTCAGACGGCGGTCTTGATCTTTTTTCAATTGCAAAATGGGTAATGACATAGGGATTATCCGAAATATGAGCGCCCAATAAGCAGGTATTTTTTCATCAAATGGGGTAATTTACAATCTATATGAAATATCCGGGCTATGAAGATTTGAGTAGGTAAACTATCATACGCAACATCATGGAACAAGTTGCCATGGAGTTTTTATGAGCAGCGAACGAATGACGCCAACCATCCTTCCAACTAAAGCAGCGATGACACAAACGGAGCAAGCGCCTCTCTTAAGCAAACATATCCTGCATGTTTGGGATACGGAGTTGACAGCAACAGAATCGGAGCTTCTGCTTGCGTATCAACTTTTGGCGCCGGCAGAACAACAAAAAGCAAACCGCTTTGTCATCGCCATCATCCGGCAACGTTACATCTTGGCGACGGCTTTTTTACGCCGCATTTTAAGTCACTATTTGGAATGTGCTCCACAGGACGTTTGTTTTCGATGGGGAGTCTATGGCAAACCTTATCTTGCCGATGATACAAACATACAGTTTAATTTGTCGCATTCGCATGATCGCGCGCTAGTGGTATTGACCCGAGATCAAGAAGTCGGTATCGATATCGAGCGTTATGTTGCACGTCATCTTGACGTTTTGTCGTTGGCGGACCGCTTTTTTTCTCGTGAAGAATCTTGCGCGTTGTTGACATTGCCCGCGGAGGATCGCCTCATCGCGTTCTATCGGCTATGGACTCGAAAAGAAGCTTTTATTAAAGCAACGGGGCAGGGGCTTTCTTTTGGGCTGAATAACTTTACGGTGAGTTTTCAACGTGACGACTGGGATTGCTTGTTAAGCGTAGAGGACAGTGCTAAGCTAGCGCGGCGATGGGCGTTGGGGCCAATTTTACAAGTCGAACCAGATTACACCGCAGCCGTTTCCACTCAGGGAGTGATCCAAGCGGTACACTATAACCGGGTGAAATAATGGCGTTAAGTGAACTTTTGGTTGACATATTGGCTTGACTTTCGCAAAATAGCCTGCTTATTTTCGCGGTCTCAAAAAGAAAAAGTTTAGCGCGGAGGGGTTCCCGAGCGGTCAAAGGGATCAGACTGTAAATCTGACGGCTCAGCCTTCGCAGGTTCGAATCCTGCCCCCTCCACCAAATATTACTATTACAAGGACAATGACTGAATAAGAATGAGCGGGTGTAGTTCAATGGTAGAACTTCAGCCTTCCAAGCTGATAGCGTGGGTTCGATTCCCATCACCCGCTCCAATAATTAGTAAAACGCCAGTGGCTGGCAACTTAAAGGGTAGTGCTAATGCCCACATAGCTCAGTAGGTAGAGCACTTCCTTGGTAAGGAAGAGGTCACCGGTTCAACTCCGGTTGTGGGCTCCACTCAATGAGTTTTAACTGGATTCCTCGCGGCTTGCCACGGGGATTTTGATCTTTTTAACTTGAGAGGTCTTAAATCATGTCGAAGGAAAAATTTGTCCGCGCGAAACCACACATCAACGTAGGTACGATTGGTCACGTGGACCATGGTAAAACCACCCTAACGGCAGCACTAACGAAATGTTTAGCGGAGAAGTTTGGTGGAGAAGCGCGCGCATTTGATCAAATTGATAACGCGCCGGAAGAAAGAGAGCGCGGCATCAC
>Ga0155588_1105_pt1 | contig 12157 bp, 11 predicted proteins | sample RifCSPhighO2_12_FD_107245 | JGI IMG/M metagenome (GOLD analysis project Ga0155588, IMG submission 107245) | Gammaproteobacteria bacterium RIFCSPHIGHO2_12_FULL_41_15
AATCCAAAAAAACTTTCCAAAACAATGGATTGCTTCGTCGCTACGCTCCTCGCAATGACGGGTGTGTTTGAAAACCACGGGCATTCCGAAAGAGCCATAAATTATTAAACCTAGAATCAGCAGTTGAAGGCTACTGTGAAAGCTTAATGCACTAAATCTAGGAATTTTTCTTGGACTTTTTAATTTCACCGTACGGGCGAGTACGCCTTCAATTAAAAAGTCCAAGAAAAATTCCTATCTTCAGCACCTTAAGCTTTCTCGCTACGCCTTCAACTGCTGATTCTAGGTTTAAAATCTGTCGCTGCGCGCCCCGCAATAACGGTTGCCGGAGTGCCCAAATTGCAAACATCTCCAACGTTAATTCAGCACATCCGTGCCTTCTAAAAAAATTCATGCGCGGGCCCTTATGAAATGACAGTGTTATCACGATCTTCCAACCAAGGATTAAGAAGTTTAATTTGACTGAATGTCTTAGAATCCATCAACTTACCCAAACTATAATAATATTGAAAGTAAATTTGGCAGGGTTAAAATGATTCAGCAAAATGTGCGCCCAAATCGGTTATCGCACCTAAAACAGCACCGCGCACTTTGTCAGCGACGGTCATCAGTAGAAAGTCGGCATCGTTAAGAAACAGCACCGCGCACTTTGTCAGCGGCGGTCATCAGTAGAAAGTCGGCATCGTTAAGAAACAGTACCGCGCACAACGTAAGCGGGCAGGCACCAATAAATTGCAGAGATGCTGTAGAAAGCCAGGTATCCGTAGAACACAGTAACCAAGATATTTTACAAGACTATGCTATCAATACATCAACAGGATACCGCTTGATGATTTTATCGCGAGTCATCAAGATTAAATCATGACGTTTTGCTTGCACCACCAACATTCGATCAAATGAATCATTGTGAATCGCAGGTAAGTCAGCAACAGCTAACCCATCTTCTGGCGTTAGGTCAAGTGTCAGAATATTTTCATGCGCCAATGATTCCAGTAGCGAAGCTGGCAAGTTCAATCGCCCCAATCCTTGCTTAATTGCCATTTCCCAAAAAGAGATACTACTCACATAAAGTACATTATTACGATTGGAGATCACATCTCGAGCCTTTTTATTTAGCTTGTCTGGCGCAGATAACCACCATAACAGGATATGCGTATCAAGCAGATATTGAGGGGTTGAGTCCATTAAATAAAAAACTCCAAAAATTACTGATAGAAAGTGTCTTCAACCTCTTTCGGCAGAGGATCATCAAAATCATCTGACACCCTCAACATTCCTCTTAATTGCCCCCCCTTTCGAGGCTCAAGTTTTTCTTTATAAGGAATTAGCTTAACCAACGGTTTACCACTGCGTGCAATAACAATCTCTACACCATTTAATACATCAGCAACCAATTTAGAAAAATGGGTTTTGGCATCATGGATATTGATAATTCGCATCATTTCACCTCCTGCAGATTTAGAGAATCACGCGCAATATAGTAGACTAAGTCTTGTTGGTCAAGTCCCTACGGATAGTCCCTACTGACTTTGAGCTCAAAAAAAATAACCATAGCCGCATACATTCTTCACTCCCTTGCAACCCTGACCACCCAAGCGCCCATCAGACACACTGCAGCTAAATAAACACTCAGCGCCACATCTGGGCGCAACCAATGAATTAACAGTGTAATCCACAAAGGTGTTGTGCCACCCAGTGCTGCTGCGCCCAAATTGTAACCTAACGCGGTATTCGAAAATTTATATTGATTTTTAATTTGTCGAACCGCTAATGAGGTTAAAGGAAATCCTGCAAAACTCGACAACACACCCAACAGGCAAACCGTCATCGCATTGAACAAAAAAGACTGTAAATAGAGTAGTTGCAACATAGGAAAAATGCACAATAACCCTAAACATCCAACATAAAAAATGCGTTTACAACCATAATAATCACATAATTTTCCCACCCATTTCACTGTGGGCAATGAAACCAATATACTCAGAAAATTTAGCTGTAACGCATCACGCATTTGTATATGCGAAATATATTTCACCATAAAGCTAATCAAATAAACGTAAATGGAAAAATAAATCGCACTGCCCACGCAAGACAATAAAAAAATAATGCTCACCGATTTAATCAATTGGGCAAAATTATTACGCAAAGTATTCTGAGTTGTTTTTTGTACTTCAATAGCCGACAAATAACGACTGAGCATGGGAATAATGGGTAAAAATAAAAGGCTAAATATAAAGGGTAATCGCCACTGTAAAGATTGAGGTATAGGTAAATAATAAACCACGACACCGACAATCGACGCTAAAATATAGCCATAAACCGAGCCCAGATAAATTTTGCTGATATTTTGTGAAACTTGTGTAGGCTCGCTACGATCAACCACACAAAGTAATGCCGTCGTAAACTGCCCTCCTACTGAAAATCCCTGAAAACAACGCACAAAAAGCAATAAGATGGGTGCTAGCATACCGGCAGATGCATAACCCGGTAAAAAGCCTATGACCGCCGTCGGCACCATCATGCAGGTGAACGACAATACTAACGCTACCCGCACCGATATTTTTTCACTCAGACGGCCGATGACAAATCCACCAAGAGGTCGAACTAAAAAACCGATAGCATAAGTTGAAAATACCGCTATTAAAGCAAAATAAGGATGATTAGCTGGATAGAATTCACGGGACAAGATCACAGCAAAATAACCAAACAAACAAAAATCATACCACTCTACAAGATTGCCTGCGGCAAATAACCATTGGCGATTCTGTGTCTTCATCAACTTCAACATATTTATGTAAAGCGGCAGTATAACGAAGGTAGCGCGTCATTGCGAATGTGAAGTTATTCTTGTGAAGTTATTCTCAGCCACCAAACACCCTCATTACCTTGTAATCAGCAGTGGTTTAATTAGAATACACTCATCCGATTAGATGAGCATACGCAGACACCATGAAAAAATTAGCGACACGCGGCGATCTCGTCTATAAAATTCATGTCCCCATCCTCATTCTGCTATTACTTGTCACACCTTATTTTTCAAATTATCTACAGAATATTTATTACAGTTGTTGGTTATTTTTACTGGGTCTTATCATTATTTTTTTTCGAAAATCGAGTTACCAAACGTTAGCGGGACAAAGAAAAAAACCCTTTTATTTATGGTTTATATTAATCATGCTCATCGGTCTGTCCAGCACAGGGAGCTTTATCGGCACGTATTATATTACTCATCAATTGGTGACCGTCATTACACCCGAACATACCAAAAGTTTAGGTAATACCTTCGATCAACTTTTTTATTTTGGCTTATTCCCATGGCCAATGATTCTATTTTTTGCCGCAAAATATGCAAAGCACAGTTATATCGATCTAAAAGATACTTATTTTATTGATTTTTTAAACCCTATCATAAAACAATCCGCTAACAACTCCGTCGGTATGGTGATTAATGCCTATGTAAAACATGCCGTATTAATTTGGCTTGCTGCCATTATCACTTTTTCCATACTCACCCTTTACTATGCTTTGGCAGTCAGCAATAAAGTGCCTGTTGTACGCGGCCCCAATTTTGCAACAATTATTAGTATGGCTGCCTTGATTTCGCTATTAAAAATAAAAGCCTTCAATCAACAGTTACGAAAGGTATTCCAAAGAAAAATTCCCTTGTGGTTATCAATGCTGGGTTTATTGTTTGTCACCAGTATCGCTTTAATCAGTGTCACGACATTTTTTTACAGCCTCTCCGCTGCACATATGAAAGACCCCGCCACGATCTATCAGTGGCTAAAATCAGCTAACTGGGAAGTGTATTGGACTTTATTTATAGGGCTTTGGTGGTTGCTTGGCACTATTCCTATTGCCTTATTTATTGCTCACATCAGTCAAGGCTATAAAATTTGGCAAATGATTTTAGTAGGATTAATCACACCAACCATTGTGTTTGTAGTGCATTTTGTTGATCAATTTTCACAAACGCAAATCGCATTACCGCCTGCCGCGATAATTATCCTGTCGTTAATCTCTAGCATAATTTTGCTCATCTGCTTTTTAAATTGGAACAATATTGCGATTTATTCAACACACTATTTACCGAAAGCTGACAAAGCCAAACATCGTAATCCACAAAAATGGCTACGACAAATGGTGAGTTACATCATCAGCACTATTTATCTTTATTTACCTGGCGGGATGGTGGCCTATACTTTTACTTTTAGTTGTTGGGTCAGTTTTGCTTTATTAGCAGTCTTTGTATTGGCATTCATTAACGATCTACGAGCACCCTGACGAATTAAACCTACAAGACAGATTAAAATTAAACCGGTGTGCTACCCTCATCACTTGCCCTATTACTCACACTACTAGAAGATACCCCCGCTTTGCCTTGCCCACTAGAAGATGCTCCTGCTGCACTTTCACCAGCAGCAGGTGCTTGCGCTGCATTCGTCTGTCCGTTGGATGAGGACGCGCTTATTTCTCGATCTTTTTTATGAAAATCGTTAAAAGCCTTTTCAGCTTCTTGTTGAGACTGCAGCATCTGATGCATGCTCAAGACATTCCCAGTAGACTGAGACAAGTGTCCTTTGACTTGGCCAATACGTTGCGGTGTGTCTGATTGCTCTTGCTGCATGCCAATCCAACGGCCAACACGATCCGGCAAAACGTGTATCAAACTAAACACCAAACTCACCACTTCATATAAAGTCGCGGCATAAATTAATAACAGCATGGGCAGTAATACAATGATTATCACAGCACTTGTCATACCCGGCATTAAAACATTTGAATCTAGCGAGGCAGCACCCGACAATGTGGCGGCAGCGAACACCGCAGGCCCTAAAGCCGCACCAGACACACCCATCGCACCCGGCCCTGCGCCAGGCACTTGATTGCCTGCCAAAATAGAACCAAAACCTGTAGCATGACTGGCGGCCGTACCGACAAAGGAGGTCGTGGTATCAATTAAAATACCAATAAATCCGGCATTCAAAATTCTTAACGTCACATACATTAAAATCATGGCTGCAATTAAACCGATTACCATTAAGACAGGACGAATAAAAACATTCAGCAATAACATTAAGGCTTGTTCTGCTTTACCTAAAAAATCATGGCCTTCGGGATGCGTTAATCCCAAACAGACCATCGGCGCTGCCACCATGGTTTCAATCACGGTAATCAACCAACCCACCACACCAAACATAAACACAAAATAGGGATATAAAGGTAAATAATAACCGAGCATAATCCCCGCAATAAGCAGGATGGAACATAACCCAAATAAAATAGGTTTAATCCAACCTATCATCACCGATAATGTTTCACCCATTGGCTGAACGGCATCACAAAGATTCGCAAGCAAAGCCGGCGCCATCACGGCTAATGCACCACCAATCCAAACCTGCACAAAAATTTCCATACAATCGACACCGATATTATGGAGCCAAAAAATAGGGTTTTGCGACACCATCATCATATCGGACATCAAACCACCAAAACCACCGAATACCATTTTTAAAATAGTACCCACAACCCCTGGAATAGCGGTTCCTAAACCGGTTTCATCATAAAACTGACCACCACTACTACTCGCTTTATCATACTGACGCAGCTGTGATTTGATTTGATCTGTATAGGAAGACGCATGAAGAGATAATGGATCGAGGTCACTAAAAGAGACGCCATGAAAATCAGGCGTACTGGTACTTTTTGAAACGCCAGGTGATTGAGTCGTTGCAACATGTAAAGGCGTCATTGCTGTTAACATGCTCCAATAGTATCGACCTGCAAACATCCAACCATCTTGCTTGGCATTTTTAATAAAATTCATACGCGCACCATCCATAGCGTTAGCAATTTGTTGGCGCAGTGGCAGCGTTAAATTAGCGTAATCAATATTAGCACTGGTCATGCTCGCCACCATGTCTGAATCGGCGGCTGATTTATCAGCGTCCGTTGCTTTACCAAACATATCTTCTGCTTTCACTTGACCCCATTGGGTTGCTGCACCTTCAATATCGTTCACCACTTGCTGGACCGCTTCTTTTTGAATAATCGTATACGCCGTATTATTGCTATCCCAAGAAAATGAACCACAAGCATCATTTCTAACACCCGGGGTGTCTGGAAATTTCATGGTATTACCATCAATGTAAGGTGTAATGGGTTGCAGTATTGAAGATGGTGAAAAAACATTTTTATCGGACACGACATTATTTTGACCATCTTCAATTTGCTTTTGATAGTTATAATGGAAACTTGAACAAGCGGCCGCACTGACAATCTTTTTAATCTGATCAAGATTTTTAGTATCCATCATCGAATTAGTTTCATCAGGCGGCGTATAAATAGAACCCCCTATCTGAATATAATCGAGCGCCGCATCCCAAGTTTGATTCGCAACTCCCACACTTTGCTTCACTACAAACATCACCACTTCTTGAAAAGCAGAGTAACCAGAACCGGGTAACGGTAATAACAAACCAATACCAAAAGCAACGCGTAAAAAAATAAACAGCGTATTTTTGCCTTGCCCCATCAAACTACCTTCAGTCGCAGATCGCATCACAACGGTTAACACCGTGTAAAACAACCATAACCCAGCGACTATCACAAAAGCTTCGTTCAGTACTTTGAAAACCACACCCAACATTTGGCCTGAGCTACCTTGCACCACTGTGCCAACCGTCCCAAAAATTTGGCCTAAAAAATTCATGGATAAATCATCACGACCTGGATCAAACGTATGCAGATTAATAGCACTGTCGGCATAACCTGTCGCTGTTAAAATAAAAAGGCCTAAAAGAAGTAAAAAATTTTTCATAATGACCAGCCTCGTCGGCTTATTGCAAACTGCAACCATTCTTTGAAGCTTGCTTTTAAACGCCTTTCAGTCAATTGAAAGAAAGTGAAGTGTTCTCGATAACCCAGTAGTGCAGCAACCGCCGACAAGATCAAAGCCGTTAAACTACCTAACAGGAGCAAGTGAGAAAATAAATAAATGACATAAACAAGAATCAGGAATGATCCTACAGAATAAGTGATAGCAGAATATAAACTGTTTTTACGGCGTTTATTCAGTGCAGCAGGTGATAACTTATAATAATCAACCGCGTCCTCAAACGAATGAAACGTTTTTGATTTTTTCTTATTTTTACCAAAAACATCATGAACGACCTGCTTAATCAAGTTCGCATTTTCAACGACTTGATCAGCACCTGCCCATTGCTTCACATTAAATTTTTTCTTAATAGAGCGGCCAACGACTTTACGTACACCCATACATTAACCTTGCTGTGATTAACCGACAATCTATGTCATTGATTAAATTTGAAATTAGTCTCTTCCCTGGGATATACACCCGCTTTAGCAGGCATAATATGGATGGCAGTCTATCAGCCGAACATTAAACTAAAATTAAATTAACATGAAGGTGTGATTAAATTTTACTAAACATTGGCCTTTATATTTAATTTTTCTTTAATGTTTAAAGGGTATCCTGTTGCCAGTTAATTAAGGCTCGTACCCTGAGGAACACACTATGCCAAACCTAAGCCATGCCGCCGTCCATAAATTTTGGCACGACTATCCTGACGACATGATTTATCGCGTCATTACTTTTATGGAAGGTGTCGAAAATTGGACTGTCGATGGTAATGAAGCATTCGAAGCAAGCCTCAAAAATTTAGGCGACACCTTAGAAGACATCGGTAATATTGATCTGCAACAAGAAAATAGCATTATCCAAATTGCGACCTTTATAAAATCAGGCCGTGGTCTGCGTTTATTAATGTGTCTCGACATGGCCTACCCTGGTGCTGCAACAAAAATATTAATGCATGCAGAAGAAATCACGAAATCAGAAACCGATATGCCAGGATTATTTTTACGTCGTAATGTCGTCTTCGAACGCTTACGTTTACTCGGTCGAGTCTTTAGCCAAAAACGCTTACAACTGGTACAAAAAGCATTAGAAGAAGGTGGATATGAATAAATTAAGTATTGCTGGCACCCTATTATTATTTATTTCAATCACTGGACTGGCCGATCCTGTCGACGACTTCATTAAAGCGGCACAAACAGCACAACACAATCCCGAGCAAGACTGCAATGAACTTTACGATACTGCTATGAATTATCAACAAACTAATTTCTGCGCAAATCATTCACTAACGTTCAACCCCAACAATGCAAATGCTCAGATTGATCAAGCCAGTGCTTGCGAATCTGCTGTAACTTATGTGTTATCTGCCTGCACTACAAAAGAAATCAATTTTGGCAGCTTAGATAATTTCTCTGCCCCTAACTTAACGGCTAGATCACAATCATCAGACAACACAACAGACAACTCACAACCACTTGTCACACAACCACTCATAACGAATGAACCTAATACAATGGTTACACCGACAAACATCACTGGCTCCAATCCTATTCAACCTTTTAACTTTAGCAATAACGCAACACAACCACATTGAGGTGTCAGATGAAATATTTCAAATTAACCACACTGATACTCGCTTGCTTAACACTGAGTGTCGCCGCAGTCGCAGATAGTCCAGCAGGTGACGACAGCGCGGCTGCATTAAATGCCATTAAAAATAATACGGCTCAAATGCATGAAGATTTAAAAGGACTTGGCATCGCTGCAGCGAATCGTCAAAGTCATCAATACCAAGCAAAACTCGGCGACCTCTATACAATCAACAGCAGCGTACTGGATGCGTTAGAGCAAAATCAAACCTTAACTAACGCAGCGACACAAGCCGATGTCACAAAAAATTTGTCACAAATGTCCAATCAACCACAAGAAAATCCTTTAATCAGCGCTAGCAATATCGCTGCACTACCCGCAAGTGATACTCTTATTGCTTCGCCTTTTTCATCTTCTTTTTCAAGCTTTTGGCACTCAACCACGCCTCAAGATACCAGCAATGATTCAGCTTTTAATTTTGGGAACATTATTGATAGCACACATTTTTCTAACGGCAATCCTAAAGAAGTGCCGAACAAAAAAACCTGTGATGATTTGCATGGCAGCTTTGTTGCAAATTATAGTGATGATGATTCTTCTGGCATCTGCACTTTCTCAAAGCAGTATCAGCAAGCCAAAAATTATATGACTTATTTGACTGACAATTACGAACCCATTGTGTCTGGATTAAATTTAAATAAACTCAATAACAATAAAGATTATATCAAGCAACTCAACGATAACTCCGATTATATTAATTTTAAAAACCATACTCGCAGCATGATCGCCGCACAGTCATTATCACTCGATAATTATAATCATATTTTGCAAGAAAGAATGGAGCAGCCCGGCTTAGGCAGCAAACTGAATATGGTCGATTTAAATGATCCATCGCAGCCTAAAATTGCCAATGCCAGCACACTACAAGCCGAGCAATATGCGATAGACTCCAAACTCAAAAATCCCGCTTGGTATAAACAACTGGCAACAGAGTCTGCAACAGCCGTGCAAAAACAGCAATTAATTGCCTTATTAAATATTCAACGTCAACTCGAACAACAGCACATTGATAATGAACGCATGATTGCCACGCAATCGGCCATCGCACTCAACTTAACCACGATGCAAAAAATGTTGTTAAAAAGTGGCGATGTCAAATTGGTGAATGATGCAATTGATAAAATTACAGAGTCGAAGAGTTAGGTTCTTTGCACTGACTCAGCCACTGAAAATATTTTTCCAGTCCTGCTTCTAAACTGTGAAACGGCTGCTCATAACCCGCCTCTATTAATTTACAGGTATTTGCTTCAGTAAAACTTTGATAAGCCCCCTTCAATTGCTCTGGAAACGGGATATATTCGATTTCACCACGACCATGAAAGCTTAATAACGCTTTGGCGACATCATTAAAACTACGCGCTAATCCTGTGCCGCAATTATAAATACCCGAAACACTGGGGTGTTCATACATCCATAAGTTGACGGACACACAATCTTCCACATAAACAAAATCACGTTTTTGTTCACCGTTAGCATAACCATCCCAACCTTCAAATAAACGGACACAATCAGCATGGTAGAGTTGATTCGTAAAATGATAAGCCACACTAGCCATATTGCCTTTATGATTTTCTCTTGGCCCAAAGACATTAAAATAACGCAACCCCACCACTTGCGATTTGGCATCGGGCAGCATTTTTAAAACATATTGATCAAACAACCATTTTGAATAACCATATACATTGAGCGGCTTTTGCATCGTATCGCTTTCAACAAATCGCTCTTCACCACCATAAACCGCCGCACTCGAAGCATAAATAAACTGAATTTTATATTGCTGCGCATAATGCAATAACTGTTTTGAATAAGTGAAATTATTTTCCATTATATATTTGCCATTCCACTCAGTCGTCGCAGAGCAAGCACCCTCGTGAAAAATAACCTCAATTTTTTCAGCGAATTTCTCCCCCGCAAGTATTTTTTTTAAGAAGGCCTCTTTATCGTAATAATCCGCTATTTTTGCTGTTGCGATATTGACAAATTGTCTGCCGTTGGTTAAATCATCCACGACAATAATATCGTCACGACCCAACGCATTTAATCGATGGACGATATTACTACCAATAAACCCTGCACCACCGGTTACGATAATCATCTCTCTCTCCTACTCACAGATTGCCAAAATTTTCTTAATGACCCGACTGGTTGAAAAACCTGGCTTAAAATTTAAAATTTTAACGGCGCCACCATGAGCCAACATCCAATCACTACCCGCTATCTCTGAAATTTGGTAATCCCCACCTTTGACTAATACATCCGGCTTTAACGCTTTAATTAAATTGAGTGGTGTATCTTCTGCAAAAGGAATCACCCAGTCCACACAACGCAACCCAGACAAAACCGACATGCGTTCTGTTAACGAATTAATAGGGCGCGTTTCTCCTTTCAATCGTCTAACCGAATCGTCATCATTCACTGCAATGACTAATTTTGCACCTAACTGCTTGGCCTCTTCTAAATATTGAATATGCCCAGAGTGCAACATATCGAAACAACCATTCGTGAAAACAATTTTTTGATGACGAGCACGACAATCTTCTAATAATAATTTTAATTCTTCCAACGTCACAATACCTGTTTCAGCACCCGCTGTTTTTCTTAAACCTCGATGCAGCTCAGACAGGCTCACGGTTGCAGCACCCAATTTCGACACACTAATACCTGCGGCAATATTCGCTAACCGTGCAGACTCTTCTAACGCAACGTTTGCACCCATCGCCGCCGCCAATACAGCAACTACTGTATCGCCCGCACCCGTCACATCAAATACAGATTGCGCTTTTGTGGGAATATCAACCACGTCACCTTTTCGCGGAACCAACAACATGCCTCGTTCACTGCGAGTAATTAATAGCGCCTCTAAATCATTATTTATTAATTCAGATCGCGCTTTGGCAATCAGAACCGTGTCATTCACACACTCACCGACCACTTGATACATTTCTTTTAAATTAGGTGTTAGAACAGAAGCCCCCGCATAAGGCTTAAAACTTAGCGTTTTTGGATCAACAATCACAGGAATATTGTTTGCTCGACTCAGCGCAATTAAAGCAGGCGCACAACTTAACGTCCCTTTGGCATAATCAGACAGAATAATAGCCTGCGCATCACACACTCTATCTTTTAACTTTGCAATCAATTGCGCTTCTGCTGAAGGTTGAAATTTTTTTTCAAAATCTAAGCGAAGCAGTTGTTGATGTCCGCCTAACACACGCAATTTAGTAATGGTTGGATGATTCACTATTTTGACAAAATGACATTGCACCTGAGCGGCTGCTAATGTCATTTCCAACAGTCGCCCGTTCTTATCATCTCCAACCAAACCAATCAACTCAACTTGTACACCAAGCGCTGCCAAATTTAAGGCGACATTGGCCGCACCACCTGCTTGATATTTTTCTTCTTGCACATGCACAACAGGCACAGGCGCTTCCGGTGAAATGCGTTCCGTTGCGCCAGACCAATAACGGTCTAACATGACGTCACCCACAACAATAATTTTTATTTGTGAAAAATTAGGTAAATTGATCAGCATGACTGCTTCCTTTTCTGTCTAAATAAGCTGCCAATAACACGGCGGAAAATACAACAAATGTCGTACCAATCATGCTGCGATACAAAGCGGCA
>Ga0155588_1071_pt2 | contig 12110 bp, 10 predicted proteins | sample RifCSPhighO2_12_FD_107245 | JGI IMG/M metagenome (GOLD analysis project Ga0155588, IMG submission 107245) | Gammaproteobacteria bacterium RIFCSPHIGHO2_12_FULL_41_15
CCAGCCCAGCGATAACGCTCAGTAGGCACACGACAACGATGCGGTGCGCTAAAATCCACGTTAATAAACGTCGATAGAGTGCTACTAATTGCAAAAAAGACTGATCGAGCCAAACGTGATAATTTTTTTTCTCTGACACAGTGGTTTTAGGTGATGATAGCCAGCGCGCGCACATCATGGGCGATAAAGTGAGTGCCACGAAACCCGACAGAATAATAGCCAGCGCGAGTGTAAAAGCGAATTGACGAAATACAATGCCTGTCATACCGGTGGCAAAACCGATGGGGGCATAGACGGCTGCAAGTGTGAGTGTCATCGCTACAATCGCAAAACCAATTTCCCTACTCCCTTTGATGGCAGCTTGGAATGGGGATAATCCATCTTCTACATGGCGATAAATATTTTCTAACATGACGATGGCATCGTCTACGACCAATCCGATGGCTAAAACGAACGCGAGCAACGTGAATACATTGATGCTGTATCCTAGAAAATAAATGAGTGCACAAACGCCTATCAAACAAATAGGAATTGTCACAAAAGGAATGAGTGTGGAGCGCCACGATCCTAAAAAAAGAAAAATGATTACCGATACCAACAGCAAAGCGATGAGGATATCGTGGTAAACAGCGTGTAAGGCGGCGTCAAGATAACTCGTGGAATCCCACACCGTTTGTAATTTCATACCTTCCGGTAAATCCTGATTGATACTTTGCAATGCTTGTTGGACGCGCTGTGCCACTTGAATAGGATTAGCAGTGGCCGCTGAATAAACACCAATGCCAACAGCTTCTTGCCCATCGACTCGCATGACATTATCGGTATCTTTAGCGCCGACGGTAACATCAGCCACGTCGCTGAATCGCAATAAATAACCATGATCTTCGCGAATGATTAAGTCTCGAAATTGTTGTGTGGAATTGAGTTCACCTTGGCTTAAAATACTGTAATAACGTTTTTGACTTTTAATTTGTCCGGCGGGAACATCGATGTTTTGTGCAGTCAGGGTTTGAGTTAAATCGCTTACCGTCACGTTGCGCGCCGCCATTTTCTCAGGATCTAATGAAATATGCATCGTATAGTTGCGTGCACTGTAGATTTCAACAGCGGCCACCCCTAGAATTTTTTCTAATTGAGGGAGTAGATAGCGATCGGCATAATCCGTGAGTTGCAACGTATTTCTGTGGGGATCGTGCAACATGAGAACGAGCGTTTGCATGTCATTGGGATCTCGTTTTTGAATGATGGGAGTGTCGGTGCCCGTCGGTAACTGTTGCGAAATGGTCGAGAGTGCATCGCGCACGTCGTTCACCGCCGCATCGATATTGATCCCCAAATCAAACTGTAACACGAGGTGACTGACACCCTGTTTACTCGTAGAAGATAGAGTAGTGATGCCATTGAGTCCGACCAAGTTATTTTCGATCGGCGTTGTAATCTGCGATTCAATGATGCTTGCACTGACGCCAGGAGCCGTGGTGACGACACTGACGATAGGTGGGCTGATATCCGGATAACCGCGCACGGGCATACGCAAAAATCCCAGCAAACCGAGCACGATGAGAACCAAGCTTAAAACAGCGGTGAATACGGGGCGTCGGATAAAAAATTCTGTGGATTTCACAGTGAAGGACCTTCTTGTACAGGAGCACCATTTTTCAGCTGCTGTTGTCCTGCAACAATCACGGTATCACCCACTTTTAATCCTTTGACGATTTGTACTTGACCGTTGATCGTAATGCCCGTCGTCACGGGTACCGCGTACGCTTTATTATTTTTGACGACGTAAACTTGATTGCCAGTGATAGTAGGTATGAGGCTTTCTTCAGGGATTACCAATGTTTCCTGAGGTTCGCCGATTTCTTGATAGACTCGCACAAATAAACCAGGGGCGAGTGCATTTTGAGGGTTGGGGAGTGTGGCTTGTAGAGTGATGCTGTGAGTGGATGTGTCTACTTGAGGAGCTAAATAAGTGACTTTACCCATGTAATGCTGATGGGATTGAACAGTGGTGCCGTTGGTGGGTTCGAGAGTTACTGTTTGGCCCAATTGCAGGCGAGACAAAGAGGTTTCTGGAAATTGATAGCTGACTTGTAATTGCTGCCGATCGACGAGCACCGTTAATGATTGACCGGGATTGACATAGTCTCCTACATTGACGGTTTTAGCGCCCACATAACCCGAAAACGGTGCTGTGAGTGTGGTTTGGTCCAATCGCGTTTGGTCATCGCGGACTTTAGTTTCAGCTTGGATGAAATCCGCCTTCGCTTGATCGAGCGTTTGCTTGGCTTGTGCACCCCATTGCGTGAGCGAGCGATAACGCTGATAGTTGACACGAGCTAAAGCAAGGGCCGCTTCATCCGCTTGTAAACGTGTTCGATAGGTCCTGTCATCGAGCTGAATGAGTGGGGTACCTCGGGTCACGTAACTGCCTGGCTGGTATAATGTCGCCGTTACTTTGCCTCCGATGTCAGCGCTGATATGAGTCAATTGATTGGCTTCTAGCACCCCCAGAGCTTGCAACCGTTGAGGTAAAGGTTTGCTCACTACTTTAGCGACTTGTACCAGGGTGGGAAGCGGTTTTTGAGATAAGAGAGACTGAGTGGTAGAGGCAGTATGTTGCCAGTAATACCAAGCAACACCTAGCGCAATTAAAAATAGGGCGACGATGGCAAGCCGAATAACTTTGCGATAAGACATCACTTCTCACTATGGGTAAGTTGTGTATACAGGATGAAAAAGAGTGTATAGGAGCCAAAATACGTCGTCAATTTTTTTACCACAAAGAGGGGGGGTAGACAGTGAAGTTCTTTTCTTTAGCTACCCCTTTCTTGTGACTTTATGGTTGTGCTGAGTAGGAACAATCCAACTTTCCACCTTGAGCACTTTGATCAGCCGAGTTATAGAAGAAATTCATCTGTGCTGTAGCGAGTTGTGAAATATCCACTTTGTAGGTAGCGAAATATCCATTTGCTTCACTCTTTGCCGTTACCCCTAGGCCAGCACACCGAGAAGAAAAAATGAACCTTGTATTGCCATTGACGTTAGGAATGAGGGAAAATTTAAATTCAATCTTTTTCTGCTTATTTTCTGTTTTGGTGTAGCTTGCTGTTTGATTTTGTCCATTGAATGGCTCCTTTATGCAGTACATTCCTTTGCCACTTTGGATACAACCAGAAACAGGATTTCCGCCCCCTGTTACATTAGTTACCGAAACGGTCAGTATGGCAGCAGAAGCGCTCACGGCGAAGCCTACCAGGGCGAGTGCTGATAACCCGCTGAATATAGTAGTTTTTTTCATGATTTCACCCCTCTTTTTTAGTACGGCAGTTTATTTAGTCTCTGTGTTGCAAACTATAGCACAAACAAGGCTTATTCTCTAGAGAATTTACATAAATTTTAGACACCGGGAGATGTGTTTTTTACCACTTCCCTGGTGTGTATTAGGTTAGGCTTGATAAGGAATCCAGAGTGCTGTGCCGATCTGGAGAAGATCATTTCGTAAATGGTTAGCATGCCGTAAATGAGCTACCCGGGTTCCGAATCGATGAGCAAGACTGCTCAACGTGTCGCCGGATTTCACTTTATGATAGAAACCTGCGGATTTGTGGGTCGTTGTGGGTGACTGGTGAGGTGTTTCTAGCACTATCGTTTCTGCATGTGCGGTAGGGATAAGTAGGTTTTCACCGATTTGAAGAACATTCGTTTCTAGTTTGTTGGTTTTACGCAGAGCAGCGATCGACGTATCATAACGACTCGCAATGACACTTAAGGACTCTCCTGGGCGTACACGGTGATGCGTGCCCACATCCGTGCGCACTAAATGCGACGTGGTAAGAGCCGCTAAATTAAACGCTAAAAGGTCGACCTTATCGATAGGAATGAGTACATGGTATTCATGATGAGGCATCGTAGTCTGTCGTCGAAAGCCAGGATTCAGTTGTCGTAAGAGCGTTGTGGGAGTGTGGGCTAATTGCGCTAAGTGATCGAGATTCATTTGTGTTTTGAGTGTGACGGAAGCGAATGTTGGTTTGTTATCGATAGGCGTCAGGTGCACACCGTAATAAGTATGGTTTTTAATGACTGCTGCTAATGCCAGGAGTTTAGGAATATATTGTTGAGTTTCCTGAGGGAGGGGGAGATTCCAAAAATCCGTGGATCGTCCGTGGCGTTGGTTATAATGAATGGCAGCCAGTACGGTACCCTCTCCCGAGTCGTAGGCTGCAATGGCCAACAACCAGCTGTGAAAATAATCATGTAGATATTGTAAGTAATTTAGTGCTGTGTTGGTGGAGGTGACAATATCGCGACGACCGTCGTACCAATCGTTAATTTTGAGCCCAAAGCCAGTCGCTGTGTTGGGCATGAGTTGCCATAATCCGGCGGCTCCTTTTTTGGAATGCACAAAAGGGTTGTAATTGCTTTCAATCATTGGGAGTAAGGCGATTTCAAAAGGCATATGGCGTTGTCGAACCTGTTCTAACATGTAATATAGATAGGGTTCGGCGTTATGGGTTAATTCGGATAGATAAGCGGGTTGAGTGAGAAACCAGCGAATTTGTTTTTTTACGTGGTCGTTATCAAGATAAGATTTTTGGAGTGAAAATCCTCGTGCCAGGACGCGCCAAATGTTTTGATGATTAGCGAAGAGATCGCCCAAGCGCCATCGATCAGAATAAGCCGAGGGCGTGGCGACACTGGTGAATCCGATGAGGCAGATCGCTATCACTATCTGCCCGATTGTGAGGATCGAGTGGCGGCGCATTCGATGCATCTTACGGACAAAGGACGTTGGAATCAAGTTAAGCATGTTCAAAAAATGAACAATATAGGGAATGATGGGATGTCCGTTGGTTCCATTGATTAAGGAATTCTTAAATTTTGATTAGGGTCTGTCGACAATAGCTATCGTGACTTCAAGTACGGGGGAAAGGACAGGGATGGGGGGTCGGTGAAATATCAACGGACTTTAAAATTCATCTTTCCAGCGACGCAATGCGGCAAAAACAGCGACCGTATCTGCGAGTGGTTGACCACAGTACATTTCAACGGCGCGTTGTATTTCTGGAAGATGGCACCGTAAGAAAGGATTGGTGCGCAATTCTAAGCCCAAGGTGGAAGGTACTGTGGGGAATCCATTAGCGCGAGTTCTTTCCGCTTCGGCTGCTCGTCGTTTCAAATTGAAATTGTTGGGTTCCACTTGCAGAGCAAAGGAGAGATTGTTGACGGTATATTCATGCCCACAATAGACTCGAATTTTAGGGCTGAGATGAGCGAGTTTGTCGAGTGAATGGTACAATTGATCAGGGGTTCCCTCAAACAGTCGCCCACATCCCCCTGTAAACAGGGTATCCCCTGTAAAAACCCAGAGCTTTTCTTGGTAAGCAATGTGACCTAAGGTATGTCCAGGGATTTTTAATACATTAAAACATAAAGCCATTTTTGGTAATGAAACGGTATCCCCTTCTTTTACGGGGTGAGTACAATGGGTCACCGTATCTTTGGCAGGGGCGTAGACGGGGACAGGATAGGTCTGCAACAGGTCGGGAATGCCGTTAGTGTGGTCCCAATGGTGGTGAGTAATTAAAATAGCGATCAACTGTAGTTGTTGATCTTTCAACCAATGGAGTACAGGCTCTGCTTCTCCGGGATCTATCACTAAAGCACATCGACTCTTAGCATGCACGATGGCCCAGATATAGTTATCATGGAGAGCGGGGATAGCGATAATTTGATGAGGCATTACATTGAATCTGGTGAGTGAATAGTGAATTTTAGTATAGTGGATGTAGGCTCAATTTTCGAGTAAGGTGAAATGTGCAATATCCCTTTGATGACATAGATTCATGGTATTTAGCAGAAGGAGCGCATTTACTTGCGCTGGAGTGTGCACAGCTTGCGCCGTTATTGTCAAGAATTCACGGTGCTTATTTAATTCAAATCGGCGGATGTGCGGATTTAGCACACGTATCAGCCAGTCCTGTTTTTAATCGATTCAGTATAGGAACGCACGTACTGGCTGATTGGCGTGAATTACCTTTTTTGCCGGACAGTTTGGATCTTGTCGTAGTCATGCACGTGTTGGAATATTTGGATTCCCCCGTGCAATTGTTGGAAGAAATTCACCAGGCGCTCATTCCAGGAGGTCAATTGATTATTTTAGGATTCAATCCCTGGAGTTTATGGGGGTTATCGAAAATGTTCAATAAACTGCGTGCTAAAAAAGCTTTTCCATGGAAAGGGAAGTTTTGGTCGCGTGCACAAATAAAACAATGGCTTTGTAATTATGGGTATCGTATTGCCGTGAGTAAAACCTTCTGTTTTTATACCCCCACCCGCATCATGACAAAGCCATCGTCGACATCTTTAGTAGAAACTTTAGGGCAACTGCTATGTCCGGGTTTGGGAGACGTGTATTGTGTGGTAGCTGAGAAAAAAGTCTATGCGCTAGTGAGACAGCCATTGGTTTGGTGGCGTAAACGTGCGGTGGCACGACGGCGCTTGATGGAGCCTAGCACACGTGCGTAAAACAGTAGAAATTTATACCGATGGGGCTTGTCGTGGTAATCCAGGTCCTGGAGGTTGGGGAGTTTTATTGCGTTATCATCATCATGAACAGTATTTATATGGTGCAGAAGAAAATACGACCAATAATCGCATGGAACTGACAGCAGCTATTCAAGGATTAGCAGCACTCAAACAATCTTGTCGAGTCGCTGTGACTACCGATTCCGAATATGTGCAACGAGGTATTGTGGAATGGTTACCGCGTTGGAGGGAGCGACATTGGAAAACCAGCCAAAAAAAACCGGTTAAAAATCAAGATTTATGGCAACGGTTGGATGAAGCCGTGCAGCAACACGATGTGACTTGGCATTGGATTAAAGGACATAGTGGTCATCGTGAAAATGAAATAGCGGATGCATTGGCCAATCGTGCTATCGATGAAATGATCAAACAATAAGGAAGCGAGAGTATGCGTCAAATCATATTAGACACGGAAACGACAGGATTATCTCCTCAGGCGGGACATCGCATTATTGAAATTGGTTGTTTAGAAATGATCAATCGGCGCATCACCGGTAGTCATTTACATTTTTATATTAATCCCGAACGACACATCGAACGTGTGGCAGCAGAAGTGCACGGCATTACGGACCATTTTTTATTGGATAAGCCGTTGTTTGCTACTATTGCCGATGAATTGATTAATTATATCCAAGGTGCTGAATTGGTGATTCACAATGCTCCTTTCGATGTGGCTTTCTTGGATTACGAATTAAACCGTTTGGGTGGGAAATTTCAATCTATTGAAAGTTATTGCACGGTGGTAGATACACTCGTTATGGCGCGACGTAAGCATCCCGGGCAGCACAATAATCTGGATGCTTTGTGTCGACGTTATCATGTGGATCGATCCAATCGTCATTATCACGGCGCTTTGTTGGATGCAGAGTTGCTGGTGCAAGTGTATTTGTTGATGACGGGTGGACAAACGCAATTGTTTGGTGACGAGTTCACAGGCAGTGTGGTGAATACTTCATCTTTTCGTCGTAATGACCTCCGTGTTCGTTTACCTGTATTGAAAGCCACCGCTGAAGAAGTGAAGGCACATCAAGCTTTGTTGCACTGGCTGCGCCGTCAAGGCCGTGTTTTGTGGCCGAATGAGGAAGAAGTGGTGGTGGGGGAAAGTGAGAGGTAAGCGCACCTCAAATAACACGTGACTAAAGAGACCACGCGGGAGAATTATTAATAAAAATCCCATTCGCTTCCCCAGCCTAGCGGGTGGCAGTGGAGGGATTCCCTACCTCACGCACAGCCGCAGGCGAGCATGAGTGTAGGGAATCCCTCCACTGACAGGACCCGTGCAGGCGACAAGGAAGTGAATTCTATTGATTGTTCCAGGAACAGCGGTTTCAAAGAGTTTTTCTTCACCAATAAAATACCGTCAATTGTTAATAGCCCCTAATAAGGTAATACGATCACTTTAGTCCCCGTTTGCAAGAAATACCGATGCAACCACTGCGCGGCATCGGTATATACTCGAATGCAGCCGTGACTGGTGTTGTCGTTGGAAATGAACGGCGAACCGTGAATAGCAAAACCTCCTTGGAAAAACATACAATAAGGCATGAGGGCTCCGCCGTTCGGTAACGGGAATGTGTTGGAAATGCAGTCGGCGCCTTTTTTCGCGTGAATGCGGAAAGAGCCGCTGGGAGTGTGACAGGGTCTTCCTAGTTCCTCACAAAAATCTGCTCCTCCGTTAGCTTTACCTGAAGCGACTTGATAACCTTGTGCATCATATGCAGCCCAACGTAATAGCCGAGGACTAAAAATAAAAATACGCTCTCCTGGGGATGTAATTTGCCGAGGAAGGTCCGAATAGTTACCATAATCGGCGACTTCATCGATACCGTAGTAAGGAGAATAATGATCATATCTGGTATCGTTATCTTCACTTTCGCTGCTGTAGCTGATACCTGTTTCATAAGTGGGTGGAGATAGGCCGGGTTCATAACAAGAGTAATAGCCTTCACACGAGGCGGGTGATTCAGCCAGAATGCTGGGAACGCTGATGGCCAATAGTACTGTGATGAATGTGGTACATAAGAACTTCATAGTTCGCCCCTTTCTCAACATCATGATGAGACAGGCGTCCTTTCCTTCCCCCTTTGAGGAAAACTATAGTACAGGGCAGAGGGGCTAACATTTTTTTGATCACTTTCTATTCTTTAAAGAATTTATCGTGATCCAGATACCGTTTATACCTATAATTAACCTAATGCTAAGTGGTACTGGTATAAACTACACAACATGTCAAACACGTTATGAAATCACTTATCATCCCGAGCGCGGCGAGGGATCTCGTCAATGTAGCAGGTGAGCCCCTAGAGCGATTTCGGACACCGAAAAGCAAACAACACGCCCGGCAAATAAGGGCTGATGGGATTATCGGTAGTGAGTTGATAATGCGCTTCATTGCCACTGAGCGTGAAGGTGAGCTGGAATTGCTTGGGATCGTCTGTCATGTGGAGGTGCGACTGACTGATTAAATGTAACCAAGCCCAGCTGCCTAACAGTGTCAACGTCGGTTGTTGAGTGCTTAAGGTATTAAAGCGTAGCGTGATGAAATTATTTGGTGAGTGTGTCCACCTCAGCTGATTTCCTTTGATAACGCCAGGCTCGAAAACCACCATTTGTCCTGCCACATTGAGTGTAAAACGTTTTACATTGGAAGAAAGACTGACCGGCGTGAGTGTGAACTGTAACGTCGGAGTCAGTGGATTGATCGTATAGAACATTTGTTGAATCATAGAAGCACGGATCAGCATGTCGAGTTTTGTTTGATCGATATCCACCTGTTCGCCATCTAAATTTTTCCATGTCCAATAAGGTTGGCTCGTATCGACAAAGGGACTGAGATAATAGTAAAAAAAGGATTCCATCGTGCCACCGGGCCCAAAAAACCGGTTAAAATCGATTACCGACATATCTTGCCGGGCTTTTTTAAAAATCGGAAACCGATGTAGAATGGAATGATGGTACTCTGGTAACACATTGATCGCCCACATGGTATTGAGATATTGCACGCTATTTTGCAGTAGCAGTTTCCAGCTGTTTTGCACTATAGTGGTGACCCACTCATTGACTGGGACTGGTAATTGCTGGCTCAGTGTGAGGGCTGCTGTCATCGGATCGTTGGCGCCATTATCTTGCATGCGATTGGCCGCGGTATCATAGGCGGTTTTTATGCCATCCGGTGCTGTGGTGACGGTTTGTAGATACAGGTATAAATTTTTCAAGGTCGATTGCATCGTTTGATAAGTTTCGTTTTTATTAAGAAACTCGTGTAATGAATGGAGTGAGTTATTAGTGGTGGGCACTTCGTTAACGACAAGATTCAGGGCTTGCCACACAGGTGAGTGTTCATCGGAGAGTACATTGATTTCTTTAATAGCATCGTTCAATGTATTAGGAGGAATCAATATCCATTGTTTAAGGACAGAAGTCCACTGTGCAATATAGTGTTGCAAATAAGCCGCTTGTAGTTGTTGTGTTAATGTGTGTGCTATCTCAGCGTTGGGAAAATATTCTTCATTTTCTCCCATTACCCAGTTGCCTTTCTCGATCACGGATGCCAAATAAGGAATTTTCACATTGTAAATATATTTGAAATGATCGGTACTATAGAGCGCGGGAACGTTCGCGGAAGTATTGAGATCATTTATTTTTTCTCCTTCCCAGGAAGGGGCGCTCAAGCCATCGTATTCACTCTGTAATTCAGCAAAGGCAATTTCTACGAGGGGGCGTTTTTTGAGTTCGGCTTGTGCAGCGTTGACCAACGCATAATCGATGGGCCAGGGAGCAGGATGGGATTGCAGTAATGCATTGAAGTGTTTCATCATGCGCTGTTGTGCATTGAGATCATGGGGATAGCGTTTAGCCCACCAGTGTGCGAGCCAATCTTTCACAAAGGGAATGTCTAAATGAGCGGGCTCGGTCAACATAAGATACGTCTGTAATGAATGATATAGTCCTGAAGGATTGTGTGTGATGTCTGTTTTTATTTGCGTGGTGAGTAGCTGATCTAAATATAAAACAAACGTCGTATCAATCAAATGATTATAAGTCGCTTGTATTTGTTGACGCAGTATTTCGGTTTGATTGAGGCCCAGCCAGCTTAAGTGATTGAGTGGGCGTTGTTGAAGTTCTCCTAATGCTTGTTGTAATTGATTGAGTTGAGAAAGCCACAGAGGCTCTTGACTGACAGGATGCGTGAGTGCGGCTTTCACTTCGTTGAGTGCCAGCCGATTTTGCTGGTAAGCGTAGTGCCACAGGGCAAGACCCCCGAGCAGCAGCAAGCCTGTTACAGCATACTTAATCAAGGTCAGGCGGCGGTTATTTATCATGAACCTCTCCTGGCTGCATCGTATGCAAGAGGTGGGTGATAGCATTTGTCAGTCGGTGCAGAGAGAGGTAATAAGGCAAATAACCGAGGCTTAGCCCGACAGCCAAGATAAGCCCCAAAAACCACCAGGGGGGCGCTGCGAGAAACCGCCGCAGTGACGAAGGTGTCTGCTGTGGCGGCAGCGCTGTGTGCTCTGTCAGCATCCCTGTTTTTTTATTCGCTGCCGCCAGTGAAGACTTTTTTTTAACCAAAGAACGGGTATTACTCATAAGTAAGGATACAATTCAAACCAGCCTGGTGGTTATTATATACCAACTGTGGGTCCTAGGGGGAGAACCTCAAGCGCATAGCGAGGGGGGGTGAAGCGCGGCTTAGCTAGGAATCCTGGATTGCCAAGCCCCGCAAAGCGGGGCTTGCAATGACGAGAACCTGTCATTGCGCGATGCTACTTACGGCGTATAAAGGATAGGAATGGATTTTTTCGAAAACAGAATAATTTTGTGTGGAATAACGAATACCATAGGGTGTTTCTGGACGTTCCTTTAAAAATTGATGGAGGCTTTTCAGCGTACTACCGCTTCCTGATTTTACTTCAATAGGGATAATATGGGTGTTTTGACTGACTAAATAATCCACCTCTGCTTGACTGCTTTTTTTTTGTCGATGCCAATAAAATAATTGAGGGTGTTGACGTGGGTTGGCATAGGCTAGTAATTCTTGGCCTACCATGGCTTCTGCTACTGTCCCTTTGTTAATAAAAGCTTTTTCAGGGGTGAGAATCCAGGCTTCGCTCGTGACACCTAATTGCGCTTGCGCTAAAGCGATATCGAGCGTAATTAATTTAAATTGTTTTGGATTGGCATGAGCACCTAACGGTATTCCCCACCCAGCTGTTTGAAAAATAGGCGTAGTCACATTGGCTTTTTTCAATAATTCTAATGCCGGAGTAAGCTCTCTGGCGCGAAAATCTCCGGGTATGTTACTCCATCGAAATTGACCACCCATTTGCTGTGGAATTTGCTGAAATACATGTTCAACATATTTAATTTGTGATCGACGCGCATATTTTTCGAAATCTTGCCGATAGGCAGTAAGTAAATCGTGATGAACATCCACACACTGACGATAATTTTTATTTTTTTTCCAAAGATAGACAGATTCAGGCATGCCACCAATGGCGATGTATTCACCTAATAAGCGC
>Ga0155588_1050_pt2 | contig 12024 bp, 10 predicted proteins | sample RifCSPhighO2_12_FD_107245 | JGI IMG/M metagenome (GOLD analysis project Ga0155588, IMG submission 107245) | Gammaproteobacteria bacterium RIFCSPHIGHO2_12_FULL_41_15
CGCCACCTTTTTTATAAATGTCTAATCGAGCGCTACCTGTAACAATAATGTTGACTGATTCTTTATAGGTATCGTAAAAGCCTTTCAAGAAATTTTTCCAGTCTGGGCGCTTATGTATTTCATCAAAGGCGATGATGGGTTTGACTTGGGTCAGTTGTTGGATACCAGCAGTTTCAATCACCTTGGCTGGGCCTTCTAATAAAATAGCACGATGGTCTTCGTCATCCCAGTTGAAATAATAATAAGGCCCTAATTCACTGAGACTTTTACTTGTCGTTGTTTTGCCTACCTGCCTTGGGCCTGATAAGAAGAGCATCTCCTCATAGTGTTCAAAATGTGCTCGCACCACAGTATCGTATAATCGTCTCATTTGTGCCTCCCTAGTTGATAATTTTACGGTAGATCGTACAATTATCAAGATAATTGTACGATTTGTCGTAAACTTGTATTCCCCGCGGCTTTCCGCGATTCCTTCTATCAGATTTGAACTAACCCACAAGCAGTGTCGGCCATTGTTATAAAAAATCATTTAAAAACAATAGATTAATTTTTATTTGACACATTATCATGAAGTTTATAAGGAAATCGCACAGACGTTAGAAGCCGTGGAAGTAGCTTTTAACCGTTTCGCTGCTTGATGGCTTCCGAAGAGTAAGGCCACTCATCGGTTAGCTCCCCAGCAAGGATAAAACATCAATCCAGATGCTTACAGAAAAAGCAAAAAGCATGTTATAATGAAGGTACTAACAGCATTTGTTCTGGATTTTTGATGTATAAACGACTATTGAGCCTCCCGTTAGCCAGCAGAGACAGCTTCTTTCTCTTTGGGCCTCGAGGCACTGGCAAGACTACCTGGCTTAAAAATAACCTTCACAAGGGGGAGTATATTTATATCGACCTGTTAGAGGGGCTCACTTTTCGTACGCTATCTGCTCATCCAGAAAGTCTGAGCGAGCAAATTCCACCCGATTTCGATGGCCGAATCGTCATTGATGAAGTTCAAAAGGTGCCCGAACTACTAGATGAAGTCCATCGTTTAATCGAAGGTAAAAACTATCGCTTTATTTTGACAGGCTCATCAGCACGGAAATTAAAGCGTCAAGGAGTCAATTTATTGGCAGGAAGAGCCATTCGTTACACCATGCATCCACTCACCGCGCAAGAGTTGGGGGATGTTTTTCAATTAGCGCATGCTATCCAATTCGGCATGTTACCAGCCACCTATACTTATGATGATCCTGCGGGATATTTAGCTACTTATGTGGAAACTTATCTACGCGAGGAGGTCATGCAAGAAGGCTTGACACGCAATATTTCTGCATTTGCGCGTTTTTTAGAGATAGCGAGCTTCTCACAAGGTAGCACCATCAATGCCTCAGAAATCGCGCGTGAAGTGGGCATTGAGCGTCAAGTCATTCAGAACTATTTTTCCATCTTGGCAGATTTATTATTGGCTCACTGGTTGCCCGCTTTCACCAAACGAGCTAAACGTCGTTTAATTACTTCAGAAAAATTTTATTATTTTGATGTTGGCGTTTATCAGCATCTACGTCCCAAAGGCTTGCTAGATACACCGAGCGAAATAGCGGGTATCAGCTTAGAAACTTTATTTTATCAATCCGCACTCGCCCTTATTGCTTATCACAAATTAAACTATCAATTGTATTACTGGCGAACAGTGAATGGTGTTGAGGTGGATTTTATATTGTATGGAGAACACGCCTTGCTGGCATTTGAAATTAAACATAATAAAACTATTCATAGTAAAATGTTAACGGGACTCAAACATTTTAAACAAGATTATCCCATGGCACAATGCTACATCTTATATATGGGAACACAGAGGTTATATCTATCTGATAATATCATCGCCATTCCCTTCACCGAAGCTTTAGTAAACCTACCTGATTTATTGGGAATGGTGGACTCCGGTTAAATCATAATCTATAAAAATAGGGTACGTGTATCGGCAATGTAGTGCGTTAAATTATCTAACGCCTATCGAGTTCGCGAGGAAAACAAGCCCATGCATAAGCTGATTTTTTCTACTTTTGCGTCGTACTAATTTCGAGGGAGAGATCAATTGACGAGATCCCTCCCCCTCGCTCCGCTCGGCGTCGGGATGACACCTGGGGAGTTACTAAAAATCAAAGTTAGACGGCTTCTGTTATTTAAGTTTCCTCAAACACACCTATTTTGTGCTCAGCAAGAGTTAATGTTTCACCCTGTCGATCAAGATCATTTTAGAGGGGCTCACTTTTCGTATTAGCCGATCTTATCAGTTCATCGTAAAGTGCGGGCTTTCTATAGGCAGCACCCCATGGCTCCGTTTTTCTATACATCCGAAGCGCTTCGATATTAAACTTTGCGATTAAAATACCTTCATTGCTGTGTGGCCTCACCGACTGCATATCACGAGAGTTACCTTTTTCGTCAAAGGCCATACCATCAAAAGCGATGGAATAACCATTCTCCTGTGGAGAGGCATAATTAGTTAATGCGGTGGCAAACATATTTTCAAACGCACTTGCCTGTAATGCAGCCATACGATTTTTTTCTATTTCACAAGCATTAGGAATTAATACAAGCTCCGCACCTTTTAGCATGAGAATACGAGCGCTTTCCGAAAATTCACGATCAAAGCAAATCATGCTCCCTACTTTAACCTTTCCTTTTTCAGTATTAAGGTCACTCACAAAAAAACGATCACCTGGAGTTAATTTTATCTCTCGAGAAAACGCACAGATATGTACTTTGGCATAAGTTAAAATAACATTGCCCAATCGATCTATTAGGGAAATTGTATTCCTAGGAGCGGGTTGAAATTCTTCTAGGTAAGTAATACCTATCGCCATATTTAATGACTTGGCTAATTTTTGATGGCTTATGAAAAAATCACTTTTTTGGCTAATGCCGTATTTATACCAATCTTCATGTTTAGTTGCATAACCGATATTCCACATTTCAGGAAATAAAGCAATATCAGCGCCCTGTTTTTTTGCTTGATGACAAAACTCAATTCCCTTTTTCAAATTAGCATGTTGGTCTAATCCGTAGGAAGTCATTTGTAACAGGGCGACATTCATTGTATCGCGATTCTTTGAGGTTTGCATAAGATATCGACCTGTAATTACCCTAAATAATTTCCTTATTTCTCATTATACCTGCTTAATGCTGGTTTTTTTATATTATAAGCTGACAGCTTTTCTACCCAGGTTTTTGACAATGGATTATCAGTTATGTTATAAAACGCCTGCGTTTTTTTAAAATTTTCCTGTTGTATTTTTTCGAACTTCAGCACGTCCTCTTTTGTTAAAATATCGCTCTCTGCATAGTCATTAATAACATCTTTGAAATGACCACAGTATTGACAAAATTGCTTAAATTTCTTTTCCAAAGTTCCGACTTCACAAGGAATCTTTTTTTCTCCACTATTAAAACCAAATATCCTATCAAAAGCTGCTGCTGCACTACACGGATAATACCCGTGCATATCCAAAGTGATTCCACATAAAGATGGAATCCAGCACCCTTTTGTGAAATCTTGTTTACTGCTTTGTGGATCATCAATTGGTGCTAAATTAATTGGCGTAAACGTTGGTTGGATATTAGATGTTTTTTGGCTATTTTCTATTTCGATATCTGAAGGAATTCTGCTTAATACTTTATGAACAGCCTTCCCGTGCCCATTAGATACAAGTTGTATTTTTGTGTTTGGAGAAAATTCTCTTTTATAAATCAGTAGTACGTCAAGTATTTCAAAAATTTGCTTATGTAAAGTAGGTTCACCACCAAGAATTCTGATACGCTCCCATTTTTTATCATTATTGATTGATTCTTTAATAAAAAATTTTATATCATCCAGTGTCAGCCTTTCTTTAGAAGGAGCTTGAGGAACTAATGCATCACAATTATTACATCGCATATTGCAAGCATAGGTTATAATCAGTTCAATTCGATCATAGTTACACGAAAATCGCTTCCTCACACTCATAAACTTCCCCCCTTATTTTAGTGTCTACAGTTCCATTTCTAACTACTATGTAGTTCTCAATTATCAACAAATCTATCGATGATTTCTTAACAAAAAATTCAAGGGCATCACGTGGAGTTTCAATAATTGGCATTCCCCGATCATTCAAGGAGGTATTTAAAATTACCGAGATTCCACTTAATTTTTTAAATTCACTTATCAAATCATAGTATCTTGGATTAAAACTTCTTTTAACTGTTTGAATCCGTGCTGAACCATCCTTATGTACAATGCCTGGCAACTTATTTATCCATTCTTTTTTTACGCGAGCAACCATTAACATATAAGGGCTTGCATATTCACAATCAAAATAAATATCGCGATCTTTTTCAAGAACCGACGGCGCAAAAGGTCTAAAATCTTCCCGCAACTTTATTTTCCTATTAATAAAATTTCTAATATCTCTACGTGCGGGGCTTGCAAGAATGCTACGATGTCCAAGCGCTCTTGGACCAAATTCTGATTCACCTTGATACCATGCGATTATATGTCCCTTATAAAGTAGCTCGGCAGTTTCTTTAGTAACATTAGAGGAGCAACGAAAAGTTAAATTATTTTTGTACTCATGACACAGTAATGCTTTTATTTCATCTAGTGGATATAACCTGCCAAAATAAGATGTTTCGTTACCATTTATCTTCTCATTTCCAAGAACCTCGCACCAACCATAATAAGCACATCCTAACGATAACCCGTTATCGGCTGCTGCAGGTTGTATATATATGTTTTCAAAATCTGTGTTATCAAGAATTTTAGCATTAGCAACTGCATTTAGAGCTAACCCGCCGGCATATCCAACATTCTTATGAGATTGAAGATTAAAATACGAGTTAAATATATAAAATACAGCCTTTTCAATATGGTATTGCGCAAAATATGCCAAATCTGCATAATATTGGAAATATTCATAAAAACATTGGTATTTCCCACCCATATGAGAGTCAATTTTTCTCATCCAATCATAATTTAAAAAAACCCTTCCATTTTCATATCGAAATGGTTCATAGTCAAACACATCCTTTCTACCATACGGAGCAAGCCCCATTAATTTTCCTTCACAAAATTCATCATCAAAAACATAATAACTAATGCCACCATAGAACTCTGCTATAGAATGTTCCATATCATATGGAGCTACAGGATACTGACTTCTATCGTGTATAACAAATTTCGACATATCCTTAAAAATCGTTTTTAATTTCCCATTTTTAAAAAGATAATAGCTTTCCTTTTCCCAATATTTGTATTTTTTTTCTTCTGGTAGTTCCTTTATTTCTTTCGGTAAAACATCTGGGTCACTAGCATCTATGCAAGTATCTAAACTGCTTCCTTGGCCATCCATAACAACGACAGCCATTTCATCAAATGGTGATGATCCAATAGCACTATATGCATGGGCAACGTGATGTGAGATATCAACAATTGGAATGTCATTTGGTATAATCCTTCCGCTACGCTTAATAATTTCTTTTGGTTTTAATTTGGGGTTTGATGTGTTTTCTTGTACGATGAGAGAGATATCTTTAAAAGTTATTCCGGCGGCATCAAGACAATACTGAATAGTCAAGTTATCATTAAATCCATCGTGTTTTTTCTTTGTAATCCTTTCTTTTTCAACCGCAACTATTATTTTCCCATCTTTTAAAATACAAGAAGAGCCATCGTGTGATAATGCTGTTCCTAATATATAGGTTGATTTGTTCATGCTGTTACTACTCCATTAGCACTATAATATTCGTTTAATTTTAAGTATAAAAAATATTTATTTAGCATAAGATTGCTTAATTCATTTTCTCCAAAATTTTTCATAAAATCTGCCTGCCGTTTAAAAAATTTTGCTTTTAACATATAAACATTCTCTGGCATTATAGAATCCTTAGCAAGCGCAATTTCAACTGCTTTTTCAAAACCATCAGCATCTACTCTTATTTTAATTTTATTAAACTCATGAGCTCCTATTCTTATCCTAGAAGCTTGTTGGCTCTCTCCAGTAGGAATTCTATAAAAAGTAGGAATACCTGGTGCAAATTTAAATTTAACCCCCATGGCAGATAGCCTTAACCAGGTGTGATAGTCTTCAGAGGCGTACTCGGCAGGGAAAAAACAACGTATAGCAAATTTCGTTCTAACTGCCGTTGAAGATGTTTTATTTATATAACCACTTTCTGTTGCCATTTTTATCCAAGTATTATAACCTTCAACTACTATATCTGCCTCATGAGTTTTAAGAATTTCTTGTATAGGGATGGGAATTTTCTCATTTTCAACCAGAGTACGCTGAGTATTAATAACATTAAAAGTTGAGTAAATCAATCCAATAAACCTGTCTGATTCAAAAATGTTGCGAACTATTTCTAGACGATAAGGGTGAGATATATCGTCTGAATCATTAAACAATATAATTGGTGAGTTATTTTTTTGAGCATATAAGATTCCAATATTTCTGCATACGCCAGGCCCAACATTTTCCGACATAAAAATTACATCAAGTTTAGGATAATATTCTTTTTTTATATTAGCAAGAAAAGATAATGTTAGTGGGTCTCTTGACTTATCATCTATAATAATGGCTCGCCAATTCTGGTCGCTTTGTTTAAATAAACCATCAATTGCCTCTTTCAGATATAATATATTTAATTTATCTTCTTTTTCTGAAAAATGCGGTATCACAAAAGTAGCCGTATTCTTATATTCATACATAAGAATTAAATTCCATAGATAGATGGTAAAATTTTTTGATTAAATTATCAAGCATGTTATGCGTTTTATTAATTTCAATGTTCATTCCAACGGAAGACTGAAGGATTTCCAAGCTTTTTCTTGCCACCACGTATAAATTTTCTTCTACCTGATCTAAATTATTTACTTTTAAATTTTCATAAACAAACTCTTTGTGCGATTTTAAAATCGGTATCCAATCATTATAAACATGGCCTTTAGTATCAGCCAACCACAGATCAACACCCTTTTCGGTTGCTCTTCGAACAAACTCCGACGCAACAATATTGTCTTTGAATTGAAAAAATATGACACGAGCACATTCTCCTTTTTCATCTCGGCATGGAGCAAGGGAAAAAGGATTATTTAACCTTAATAACTTGCTTGAAATTGATTTTTTTTCTTCCCTTAATTGACTAATGATGGTATCCAATCGTGTAAGCTGAACTTCCAGCATAGCACTTGAGATCTCAGATATACGAAAATTTACTCCTATGATTCCATGTGCATTAAAATTTTTGACATTTGATTCAAAAATATGCCCACCGTGATGATACGCAATTGCTTTCTCAAACATTTCTTGATTATTGGTTGTTAAAGCACCGCCTTCTCCACACGTGATAATCTTATAGTGGTTAAATGAAAAAGCACCAATATCTCCAAGACTACCTAAACGATGCCCCTGATATGTTCCGCCACAGGCTTGTGCAACGTCTTCAATAATCAATAAATTGTTATTTTGTGCGATATTGATAATTTTGTCCATGTTACATGGAAGCCCATTCATATGAACGGGAATAATTGCCTTAGTTGCGCCAGTTAATTTTCTTAAAATATCATTTGAATCAATCGTTAAACTTTCGTCAATATCAGTAATGATAGGAATTGCCTTTACAGCAAGCACTGCCAATGCGGTTGCAATATATGTATACGCAGGGATGATTACATGATCACCTGGTTTAATGCCAGCGCCTACTAGAGCACATATTAATGCTGCAGTTCCACTACTTAGTGCTAAAGAATAGTTTACCCCAATAAGATTTGAAAAATTTTTTTCGAACCTTGAAGAAATACTGTTTCCGCCTTTTATGTATCTATCTAAGCTTCCATCCTTTATAACACTAGTAACCGCATTTATTTCATCATCATTAAGGATATAAGACATAATAAAACCTTTTAACTTTAACCATGAGAAACGCTAAAATCTATTGCTCTCTGTAGCAAATTCATAGATTCAGTTTGGCCAATTGCCTGGCTTTTAAAGAAAATATGCTTGCTATCAACATATTTCTTTACCTGTCCATATGCTTGAACAGAAAAGCTACCGTCGAACGCCAATCTTGAAATGAAAGTTGATATAAAAATGCTAACAGACAGCATTGCAAGCAAGGAAGTAGACATATCTGCTTTATTTTCATCATTTCTTTCCTTGCCCAGAACATACATGCTTTCTGCCCCAGAAATCGAAAGTAGCAAACTATCTGTTATAGTAAGCATAGTTAATACAGTTATTGTTCCATACAAAATAGCCGTACCACATGTGGTATATTCCTTTTGCTGTAATCCATTAGTGGACAATAAAGCTTTTCGTTTAAACCGGCTTTCAATTCCCTTGGCAAATTCGCGAGCTGATCGCGAAGCATCCGAATAAATGTACATCACCATAGCCATAGAAAAACTACAAACAGAAAGAAATCCGGCAACCATTGCTTTCCCAGGTTCTAAGGACCATTCTTTCATGGAAACTTCTAAAGCAAAATACCCCATTACAGTGAACATTAAGTCTGAAACTATTCGTAGAAAAAGAGCTGTGCCAGGAAGACATTTTTCTGAAAAACATGTTCTACGCAAATCAGTGCTTAAAATATTCGAATCAATAAAAACTTCAGTACATATCTCATCAGCTAATGTTCTGGCGGGAGTTTTTGACACTGTGTTATGATTTGTTAATAATTGAACAGCGATACTTGAACTGATAATTTCATCTTGCACTTTAGTTGTTATAAATTGCATTAAGTTTGTTTCGCTAGCTATTTCTTTTTCAATATCGAATGTCTTATCTAAACAAGGAATAGATACTATAATCGTTTCTCCATTAAGGAGACCGCTGATTTTAATTGGTATTTTGATCATGAAATATGCACTAAAACGATATTACTTATGAAAACTCGTCATAATTCACTGCAATTCAGAATTTTATTGACTAATGAATTATGCTGATTATACTAGAAATGCTTTCACGCACAATGATTTTCTATATTTGTATAAAATATACGCTGAAGTTTAATTTTAGTTTGAACAATTGGTACGAGACTCTAAGAGGAATAGGGATGACTTATGTCTAGTTCGCACATTAAAATTGCCATTGTGGGTGTTGGCAACTGTGCAAGCTCACTAATCCAAGGAATTCATTATTATTCGAAACAATCAACCATCGGATTACTTCATCCTTTCATTGGGAATTTTAAACCATCCGACATTATTCCTGTGCTTGCTTTTGACGTTGATTCAAGAAAAGTCAATAAACACATAAACGAAGCCATTTTTGCACAACCTAACTGTACAAAACAATTTTGTAAGGATATTCCACAATATAATGTAATCGTTAAAATGGGTAAAGTATTGGATAGCATTTCAGATATAATGCGAGATTACTCTAATGACTACTCCTACCAAGTAAGTTCATCCGAAGAACCATCTGAATTGGATGTTGTTCAGGGACTAATACGTTCAAAAGCAGAAATTTTATTAAATTACTTGCCTGTCGGATCTGAAGAAGCAACACAATTCTATGCAAATTGTGCACTTAAAGCTGGTGTTGCATTTATAAACAATATTCCAGTATTTATTGCCAGCGATGATGAGTGGAGTAAGAAATTTAAAGATAATAATATTCCTTTAATAGGGGATGACATTAAATCCCAGATTGGAGCAACTATTGTTCATAGAACATTAGCGAATCTTTTCAAACAACGTGGGGCTCGTATAGAACGTACATATCAGCTAAACACTGGTGGTAACACTGATTTTCTCAATATGACAGACAGGTCAAGACTTAAATCCAAAAAAATATCTAAAACAGAGGCTGTACAATCTTCCTTCCAAGAAAGACTAAGCCCCTCAGACATAAATATTGGTCCAAGCGATTATGTACCATGGCAAAAAGATAATAAAATTGCCTTTATTCGCATTGAAGGATCTATCTTTGGAAATGTCCCTATTGATATTGAGCTAAGACTTTCAGTAGAAGATTCGCCAAACTCAGCTGGAGTTGCCATTGACATGATAAGATGTTGTAAACTTGCATTGATAAGAAAGCAAGGTGGTGTGCTTGAAATACCGTCCGCGTATTTTTGTAAACATCCTCCTAAACAGATACCGGACGATAAAGCGTATGAATTACTTGAAAAGTATATTTCTAATGCCTCACGCAAAGAAATTGAATTTTACTCACATGAAATGAATGGTGCTCTGATTTCATAATATCATGATACCACGGTACTAATCCTTCTTTAATAGGAGCTTATGAATGCAATCTAATGCATCTAATATAAATATTGTTTCTTCATTCAACGAGTGGGACCCCTTGGAAGAAGTTATTGTTGGATCTGTGAAATATGCCGCTAAAATGGCATTTGAACCTTCCATAAATGCATATTACGTTAACGATCCTGAGATGATGAAATTTAAAGGGTCCTCTGTTCCTAAAGAGGAAATTGAAAAAGCTCAATTGCAGCTTGATAACCTTGCGAATTTACTTCAAAATATAGGGATAACTGTTCGTCGGCCAAAAGATATCGATTTTAATTTACCAATCAAAACCCCTGATTTTGAAGTACCTTGCCAAAACTCTTCCGCGTGCCCACGTGATGTGTTATTAGTTATTGGAAATGAAATCATCGAAGCGACTATGTCTCAAAGAGCTAGGTATTTCGAATATCGTGCGTATCGTTCTTTGATTAAATCGTATTTTAAACAAGGAGCAAAATGGACCGCTGCTCCAAAACCGTTTATGTGTGATAAAACTTACAAAAAAAATTATTCTATAGACGAAACACCATTTGATGCAGATCATAATTCAGCATTAACCGACTTCGAACCATGTTTTGATGCTGCAAGTTTTGTTCGATTTGGCAAGGATATATTTTATCAACCAGACTTGGTCACAAATGATTTTGGGGCAGCTTGGCTACAACGGCATTTAGGTAATTCATGCAACATTAGAAGAATACAATTTTCTGATAAACACCCTCCTCAACATATTGATACTACACTTGTACCCATAAGACCTGGGCTTGTCTTAGTTAATCCTGAACGCCCTTGTTATAAGGGGCAATTAGAAATGTTTCATAAGAATAAATGGAAAATCGTTAAGGCTGCACCATCAATCAATAAAGTAGAATTTCATTCACCCGAGGTAAGCAATTGGATTTCAATGAATTTCTTAAGTATTGATGAAAAAAGAATACTAGTTGAAGAAAATGAGCTACCGACAATCAAGCTTTTGGAATCATTGGGATGTGAAGTTATTCCTTGTGCCTTTAGAGATGTTTATAAATTTGGTGGAGGTATTCATTGTTGCACAACTGATATTCGTAGACGAGGTGGTTTGGAATGCTATTTCCCAAAATATTAACGGGGAGAAAACATTATGGGCATGATCGTTGGTGTTGGCGGCTCTATTCATGATTTTGCAACTTTTGTTTTCGATGGAGATAATGTTGTTGCAATTGAAGACGAGCGTATAACAAGAAAACGGTATGGTATAAATTCAGATTTTCCGTGCAAATATTCTTTTGAGTATTGTTTAAAAGCCAGAAATGCAACATTAGATGGTATTAACAAAATTATTGTAAACGATGATGTTGTTTGTTTTATGGATAAAAATTTAGAAGGAAAAATCGAAACGATTAATCATCATGTAGCCCATGCGTATAGTGCATTTTTTACGAGTTGTTTTGCTGAGTCAGCAATACTTGTAGTAGATGGAGCGGGTAGCAAAAAAAACATGTATGATAAAGACTGTCAAATCAGAGAGACAACGACATATGCTTACGGCAGAGAGAATAAAATCAAAATTATTAAACAAATATATGGAGATCTTTCTGGTACTAATCCAGTAACATCTTCTCAGGCAATTATGTCAAATTCTCTTGGAGAATTTTATCGTGCAGTATCCGAAACATTAGGATTGGGCTGGTTATCAGGTCCGGGGAAAATGATGGGGCTCGCTTCTTATGGCGCACATCGTAATGACAACAGATTCGTTGAAC